>Ga0228652_1000173_pt1 | contig 42531 bp, 61 predicted proteins | sample 64DmetaG_FD_183030 | JGI IMG/M metagenome (GOLD analysis project Ga0228652, IMG submission 183030) | Seawater microbial communities from Monterey Bay, California, United States - 64D | ecosystem: Environmental > Aquatic > Marine > Coastal | place: USA: California | collected 2016-10-05
TACGGGAGATAGAATCTCCTTCAGGTGCTATTAATTTTGTCGGGGGATTGACTATTGCTGATAGTGGCAGTATTTCATATCCCGGCAGAATTGTGCAAATGAAGCATGTTACATATAAAACTAGAACGTCTTGGCAAAATGCTACTAGTAATACTGGAAGCGTATCTTCAAACGTTCCTGGAATGCAAGTAGATTTACAATGTAAATTTGCTAGTTCTAAAGTAGTTATCGAAGCAAGAATTCTTGGAGATGTACATCATAATACAGTATTTCGATATACTGTAAATGGATCTCATATAACTACTGCAGCATATGATTCATATAATGATGATGCTGGAGCAAATCGTTGGAGTGGAATTACTGGTGCGCCATATGATGGAGCAAATAACAATAACTCAACACCTGCTGATATATTTTTTATGGTATTTTATAAACCAGGAAATACAAATAACAATACTTATAGGATTGTTAGTCGCGAAGGTAATACAAGCCAAAGCACCAACTACATCAACAGAACTGGTGGCAGTAATGGACAAAACTCATATGAGTGTGGTGTTTCCAGTATGATTATTTACGAAATAGAGGAATAATAAAATGTCGGAAATTATTGTAGATACTATTGAATCTGATAACGGAGCTATTTCTTTTGGTGATTCTTCAATTGCCGGAGGATTAGTTCTTCCTGGATCTGTTGTTAATTTTGCTTATGTAGAAGAAGACCGACGTTTATCTGTTGCGGCAAATAATAATAATTGGAATATATTAAGTGCATTAGATATTACTATCAGAAGGACAGTTCCTGGATCTTCATTCCAATGTGTTTGGATGGTAAATGGAGAAGCCACTGGACACGACCATATGTTTACTGTATACAGAGGTAGTTCACTCATTGGATATAATACTGATGCAGGAGCACAGCGTTGGAGTGGGGTATCTCACGGTTGGTATGATAGAGACCAGAATAGCACTCAGTATAATAATAGCATTGTTTGGTATGATGAAGCACCATCCAATGCAACTTTTCCAGTAGGTAATGAGATTGTATATCGTGTTGGCAATAGATCTTCAAATAACGCCAATTATACATATTGGTTAAATAGAACTGACAGTAGAGGTGGACAAAACGCCTACGAAAACACTGTATCTGCCGGATACGTAATGGAGATAGCACCATGAGCAAATTATCAGTAAAAACAATTAGACCAAAAACAGGATCCGCAGTTCAAATTGCTAGCAACACTAGCATAGCTCTAGGAGATAATGCTTTTGCATCATCGAAAGGAACACCAGTTCAATTTGTTACGGCAAGATACGATGGGAGGCAATCTTTCACTGCTAGTCCCAATAACCAAAACTCGATGCCCAATACAAATATTTCAGTTACACCGAAATATACGGGTTCGTTGTTATCAGTAAAGTGGATGCTTTCAGGAGAAGTTCATCAAGATGTTGTCATCCTCATTATGAAAAATGGAGTTGAGTTTAAATCACACTCAACATCAGCGGGTTCTCGCTGGAGTGGATATTGTTCTGGATGGTATGATAGAAACCAAAGTTCTACCATGTCAAATTGGTACATTAATGTTTTTGATACCGCAGTAGCAGGTCAAGAAAATACATATGGATTAGCAGTAAGATCTTCGAGTAATGGAACATATACGTTTTACTTGAATAGGACGCAAGGTGCTTTGTCACAAAATAGTTACGAAAATGGATGTACTATTTCTAGTATAATGGAAATAGTTCAATAATAAATATACGTATTAATAGGAGAACTTAATAATGGCTAACATTCAGATGCATTATGATTGGTCACACGCCCTCGCTGCATTATATCCAAATGCCGAGTGGTCTGTTTCTGTCGATAAAAATGATAACCAAAGTCTTAATTGGTTGGATTCATCACCTCGTCCAAATGAAGCAGATTTGGAAGCATGGTGTGTTGAAAAATCAAGACTAGAACCTATGCGTCTTTTGAGAAGAGAACGTGATAAAGAGATGGAATTTTGTAATTGGAGAGTTGTAAAAGCAATGTCTCTAGGAGAAGAACTTCCACCGGTATGGAAAAATTATCTACAAGCACTTCGCGATTTGCCACAAAATACAAATCCCGATCAAATCAGAATGAGTGATGAAGATTTTAAAAAAATTGATCGCTCTAGTGTAAATTGGCCAACTCCACCAGAAGATCATCATTATCCTATCACCCTAAAAGATTTATACAAAAACATAACAAACGTTTTTGATTACTAATATAAATATTGATATACACAATTACATGTGATAACTATGGATCCCGCACAACTTAAGTCTAATTTTGAAGAGCAAATTGCTACAACTGAAAAGCAAATTGCTGAACTAGAAACAAATCTAGTCAAAGCAAAAGAATATAAAATTAAACTGGAAGGAGGTCTAGAAACTCTAGGTCTTCTAGAAGACAAACCTGAAGAAGAAGCAGCACCAGCGGCAGAAACAACAGAAGAATAACTCTCAGATCCCTTCTTCCTAAATAGGTAAGAAGGGATTTTTGTGTGTAATGGCGTCTCCAAATTCAAGAGCTGATCTTATCACATATTGTAAGAGGCAACTTGGTGAGCCTGTATTACAAGTTAACATTGATGATGAGCAAGTAAATAATGTTATTGATGATACTTACCAGTTCTTCCAAGAGAACTGTTACAACGGTATGGAGAGATGTTTTCTGAGGCATGAGATTACTGCTGACGATATAACTCGTTTCAATAATAAAGCAACAACATCATCTGGAACAACAAATTGGGAAGAGTCTACCAACTATATTCCAGTTCCAGATCATGTAGTTGGCATCAGCAAAGTTTTTGGTTTAGTCAGCAACTCAATTAGATCTAATCTCTTTGGTGTTGAGTATCAGATGTTTCTGAATGATCTATATGCATTCGGATCTCTTGATATTGTCAACTACTTTATGAATAAGCAGTATCTAGAAACTCTAGATATGATTCTGAATAATGGTTCGTTCCAACAGTTCAGATATACACAGCGTCGTGATCGTTTATATCTTGACATCAATAAAGCATTCCTCAAAGAAGATACCTATCTTGTAATTGAGGCACATAGGATGATTGATCCTACAGATGCTACAGAGATGAATAATGATATGTTTGTCAAGAAATATGCTACTGCTCTTATGAAGAGACAGTGGGGTCAAAACTTGATTAAATATAACAACGTTCAACTACCTGGCGGTATCACGCTTAATGGTAGAGAATTGTATACAGACGCATTAGGCGAGATTGAGAAAATCGAAAGCGAAGTTCTCAGTAAGTACGCCATCCCACCTATGGATATGATCGGATAAGATGCCTACTAGTCCCTACTTTCCAACTTACTATTCAGGACACAGCGGTGAGCAAGGTCTCGCACAGGATCTTGTGGACGAACAAATTAAACTGTTCGGAACAGACATATACTACATTCCTAGAATAGCTCTAAAAGATAACACTCTTAACGAGGTTAGATACTCTAAGTATCAAGAACATTTTCAAATTGAGATGTTGCTTCAAAACGTCATGGGATTTGGAGACAATGCTGAGTTCATCTCCAAGTTCGGTTTAAGAATTACAGATGAGATTATCTTCCGAGTATCTACTAGAAGATGGGACGAAGAAGTAGCAGATCATAATCCTACTATTACTGTTGAGAGTAGACCTAACGAGGGAGATCTGCTTTACTTCCCACTAACAAAAGATATCTACGAGATTAAATTTGTTGGTAAGGAAGAACCATTCTTCCAGTTTGGTAAGATCCAATTCTATGCTATCACTGCTGAGATCTATGAGATCGGTAGTGACGACTTTGATACTGGAGTTGAGGAGATCGATGATGTGGAAGAAATATTTGCTAATAGCATCAAACTCTTTATGGATCCTGGTGGATCTGGAGACTTTACTGTTGGAGAAGAGATTGTTGGTGATGAGTTCCTAGCGAAAGCAACAGGAACAACTGATGGTGATGCTGTAGATAGTATCACTATTACAGATGGTGGATCACATTATAAGCAAGCAACTCCACCAACAGTTACTATTACTGGAGGAGGTGGAACAGGTGCTACAGCAACTGCTGCAGTTAGTTCTACTGGTCTTGTCAATAGTATTCTAATTACATCAGGTGGAACTGGTTATACGAGTGCTCCTACTGTTACTATTGATTACTCGCCTAAGGACAATAGAGCAGAAGTCAAGTCTTGGGATAGCACAACCAGATCTCTGGAAGTATACAATAGAACAGGAACCTTTACTACTGCTGAAGTAATTACTGGACTAACTTCAGGTGCTACCTGGTCTCCAGAAACATTTGACACTCTAAATAATACGAACAGTAACTACGATCAAAATAGACAGATCGAAGATTCTGGTGATGAGATTATTGATTGGACAGAAGGTAATCCATTTGGTGAATTTGGTAACTTTACGGATAGCATCTAATGTTAGGATCACATTTTTATAACCAAATAGTTCGCAAGAACATTATTGCGTTTGGTACACTCTTCAATAATATAACAATGAAGAGTTCTGATCCTGATACAGGAGAAGTTTTAGAAGAAGTTAAAGTTCCTCTTGCCTACGGACCAAAGCAAAAGTTCTTGGTTCGTATTGGAGAGAATGCTAGCAGCAGCAAAGTGGCAATTACTTTGCCTCGTATATACTTTGAGATGACAGGAATTGATTACGATTCTTCCCGTAAAACATCACCAATTCAAAAATACAAAACTATCATTGATGGTAATGGTGGCGAAGTTAGAGTTCAATATGTTCCTGTTCCTTATAATATAAATTTTGAACTAGGAGTTATTGCCAAATCTCAGGATGATGCTTTACAAATTGTAGAGCAAATTCTGCCATATTTTCAACCATCTTTTAGCATCACTCTTAACATGATACCAGACATGAATGAGAAACGTGATATTGCCATTGTATTAAATGGCATTAGTGGAGAAGATGAGTGGGATGATAGTTTTCTAGAGCGCAGGTATATTGCATATGCACTGCAGTTTACAATGAAATCGTATCTGTATGGTCCATACAACACTGCGGATGTCATCAAGAAAGCAATTATCCACGAAACTTTGGGCGATCTTGATGTTGGTCGTAGAACAATTACAAGAACATATACACCAAAAGCAGTTACAGATATCAATACTGATGGAGTTATCGATGTAAACGATGATGCCTTAGTTGATGCTGGTGATGACTTTGGATTTAATGAAGGGATTCAATTCTTATGAGTAACCTAGAAGATAACATGGAGGAAATCCTCAACATTAGTGCTGAACCTGTTGAGGAATCCAAACCATCTAAACCACAACCACCTAAGGTTGATGCTGAAGATCGTGAAAAAGATTACAGATATACACGTACTGAATTGTACTCCCTCATAGACAAGGGTCAGGAGGCGGTCAACGGGGCGTTAGAGGTCGCTCAGGAGTCAGGGCACCCTAGAGCGTATGAAGTCGCTGTAGCGGCAATGAAGCACGTTGCAGACATGACAGACAAACTTGCTGACCTTCATAAGAAGATGAAGGATCTTGACGAGGATAAGAAAGGTCCATCCAAGGTTACCAACAACGCTATGTTTGTAGGATCTACAGCAGAGCTTCAAAAGATGCTCAAAGATATGAGTGGGGGTAAACGCTAAATAATCTCGTAAACCCTCGTCGGTTGTCATGAGAGATTATAAGGAACTAAAAGAACTCTGTGAAGCAAAGCGCGGTCTCTACGCAAATATCCACGCAAAGCGAAAACGAGGAGAAGCACCAGCGAAGTCAGGTAGTAAGGACTACCCCGCTAAGGATGCTTTTCAAAAGGCGGCGAGGACTGCCAAAGAAAGTTTTGAACTCACCACAGAAGCAGCCTGGACAAAAAAAGCAGGCAAAAACAAAGAAGGAGGTCTCAATGAAAAGGGACGAAGATCTTATGAAAAGGAAAATCCAGGATCTGACCTTAAGGCACCAAGCAAAAAGGTTGGAAACCCCCGCAGGGCATCGTTCTGCGCTCGAATGAAGGGCATGAAAAAGAAATTAACTAGCAAAAAAACTGCTAACGACAAGGACAGCAGAATCAACAAATCACTACGTAAGTGGAATTGCTGACATACTTGTGAAAAGAATGTTAAAATAAAGCAATTCTACTCACTAGATCTATAATTATATTATGAGTTCTGATATGACAATGCGTTTAAACGAAAGCGATATCACACGCCTAATCACAGCTTGCCGTCTCTATCAAGAGAAGACAGGTTCTGAGTGGATGTGGGATGAATACAATGATTTAATTCACAAACTCAATACTTACAAAGAACAACATTCTGTAGCGAAATGAAATCTTTAATCACGATTCTGGTTGTGTTATTTTTTGCTGCCCCAGTATGGGCAGTAGATGTAGTAATGGGTTCTGGTGGGAACCTAGTATTTGAACCTAATGAGATCACAATCTCGGCAGGTGACACAGTTCACTTTATCAACGAAGCACTACCACCACACAATATTATTGTAGAAGCACGTCCTGATCTCTCTAGAGAATCATTACTGTTTGCTCCAGGAGAAACACAAGACGTTGTATTTGCTGACGCAGGAGACTATAACTTCTTCTGTGGTCCCCATCAGGGCGCAGGTATGACTGGTGTTGTTCACGTAAATTGAGAGACTATAATGAATTGGTCTCCCGAATTAAAAAAACGATATAACTTTGCTTTATCAGCATTTTCAAGAATGTATGGTACAAGTCATATCACAATGGAGATGATGCACTTCAGTTATCAATGGGCAGATTCGGGAAATAATCATCCCGAAGGAACATTAACTAATATCGATTTTTATTTCCGAGACTTATGGATAAACACAAAAAAGATATAAAAGTAATACCATCAATGATAATTTTAGGTGGTATTGTCTTTTATGTTATCTGGGGATTTAACAACGCTTACACACTATGATGTTACAATTTGCTAGATTTTGTGGTGTTGTATTAAACAACCCATACGGATTAGGATTCCTCTCAACCATTTTAGTCTTTGTCCCCATCATAGGAATGTGGGCAGTTCATAAATACGATTGGCAGCACTGGGAACCTTTCCACAAACATGAATAAGGAACCGGACTACACTGTCAATTTAACAATAGAAGATATACGTCTCTTACACCATTGTGTGATAAAGAGGTTAGAAATGTGGGAAGGATTTCCTGCTCGACCAGCAGAAGAACAAGAGCACCTATGGGTAATGAGAGATTCTCTTTTCCGAATGATGTTAGATTATAAATTTAATGAACTTTGAATTAACCATGGAAGATTTTACAATCATCCAAAATGCTTTACACTATTATAAAAAAGTAGAGAAGTATCCTAACTTCGCTCATTTTGATGAAGAAAGAATTAATCTTTTAAGAGATAAACTTTCATATCAAATGATTCCATCTCGCAGAAGCAAGAGAGATGAGTAGTTATATACCATTTATTTTAACTGGTCTGTTTTGTTCCTTTGGATTGATTCTTTTTTTCTTATCTATTATTGAATTATGAGTGCTGTATTTGTATTTGGATTTGTTCTACTACTCACAATAGGAATGGAACTTACTTGGCCAGTTAAAAAATGAATTTATTATTACACCCACATACTAATGTAAACGATCCTGTGTGGTCGGTTATTTTTATGGTTTTTCTTTCTCTTTGTATGGCTGGTTATAGTATCTACTATATACTAGGAGTTGATAAAAGAGAATCTCATGGGAGCATTGACACCACCGAGCAGGAAGAGCTGCTACAACTTCCGGGTGACGGAGATCAATCGTGTACTTGATGGTGATACTATCGATGTCACTATTGATCTGGGGTTCGATCTATACAAGAAGGAAAGAGTTAGAGTTGCAGGAGTTGATACACCAGAGAAAAGAACGAGAAATCTAGAGGAGAAAGCACTTGGAATCGACGCAACCAACTGGCTCAAAGAAAAACTCGAAGGCACTTTGGCTGGTGATGATGAGTTGTCTGTTAGGACTGAACTTGTTGGTGGCACTGGCAAATACGGGCGTCTTCTGGGTTGGCTTTACATTGGGGACGACAGTGTGTCCCTTAACGAGCAAATGATTATTGAAGGTTATGCTCACGCCTATGATGGAGGCACTAAGGATATGAATCTTGAAGCACTGAAAGAGATTCGCCGTGAGCATGGAACATTAGTAGAATGAGTGTAAACCAACACTTATAAAAATGTAGCCTAACGATACAATATTTTTCACTACATACACTATAATGTTTGTAGTGGAATATTTTTATGCTCGGCATATATGTAATCATCACTCTCATTGTTCTCATGGTAGCGTATGCTGGCGTGGAAGAAACTATGCGCTTATTCGCTTATGCTGATCTTGTGATCAGGTATCAGTGGATTAAATTTAAAATGTTTTTGATGAGACGTAAATTAGAACAACAACTTATAAAGGATCTACCTGACTTCAATAAACTCGCAAAGGAATTAAAAAATGACCAACGATAAGGAACTGTCTGATCTTAAATTACAAAGAAAAGAATGTCCCAAGTGCCATGCGGTCTGGATTAATGGCACACATATTTGGTCTGGCACTGGTGCTAAAGGTAATGATCTAGATCTTGCTGGTCTCGTTTGTAACAATTTGGGAGATAATACATGTATTAATCCAGTAAAAGGAATGGAAGGTGGAGATACGTGGAAAAAACGACTGGAATTTTTAGAAAATTTAGAAGAAGAGAATAAAGATAAATACTAGTGGTGAACTAGGTTTTTGTTTTGGCGACTGGTACTGATGTATACTTGGGTAATCCCAACCTGAAAAAGGCTGGGACCCCAATACAATTTACAAAGAAGCAGATTGATGAGTGGATCAAGTGTAAAAATGATCCTATTTACTTTGCGATGAACTATATAAAAATCATCTCTCTTGACGAAGGTTTGGTGCCTTTTGAGATGTATGATTTTCAAAAAAAGATTTTGAGTGATTTTCATGAAACAAGATTCAACATCGCAAAGCTCCCAAGACAAACAGGAAAGTCTACTACTGTTGTCGCTTATCTTCTTTATTATGCAATTTTTTACGATAGTGTTAATATTGGTATTCTTGCAAACAAGGCATCTACCGCTAGGGAACTGCTAGGAAGACTGCAACTTGCTTACGAGAATCTACCAAAGTGGATGCAGCATGGTGTATTGGTATGGAACAAAGGTAATGTGGAGTTAGAGAATGGCAGTAAGATATTGGCAGCTTCTACATCTGCGAGTGCTGTCCGAGGCATGTCGTTTAACATTCTCTTCCTCGATGAGTTCGCATTCGTTCCAAACCATGTTGCGGAGCAATTCTTTGCCTCTGTTTATCCTACTATTACTTCTGGTAAATCAACGAAAGTAATTATTATCTCTACGCCTAATGGCATGAATCACTTCTACAAGATGTGGGAGGATGCTAGGAGAGGTAAGAATGATTATACTACTAATGAAGTTCACTGGTCTCAAGTTCCTGGCAGAGATGCCAAGTGGAAAGAAGAGACAATTAAGAACACATCTCCAAGACAGTTCGCACAAGAGTTTGAATGCGACTTCCTTGGATCTGCTGATACTTTGATTAGTCCAGCAAAGTTACAAACTATCCCATTCGCAGACCCAATTAAATCAAATGCTGGACTTGATATCTATGAGAGAGTCGAAAAGGATCACGAATATATTATTACTGTCGATGTTGCCAGGGGAATTGGTGGCGACTATTCTGCTTTCCTCGTGTTTGATATCACCACGATGCCGTATAAGATCGTTGCAAAGTACAGAAATAATGAGATTAAACCTATACTGTTTCCCTCAGTAATCTTTCAAATTTGTAAAGAATATAATAACCCATACGTTCTGGTAGAAGTAAATGATATTGGTGATAGTATCGCTGCTACTCTTAATTACGATCTTGAATATCCTAATGTACTTATGTGTGCGATGCGTGGTAGAGCAGGTCAAGTCGTGGGGCAAGGATTCTCAGGATCAAAAACACAACTAGGTGTTAAGATGAGCGTAACGGTCAAGAAGATCGGTTGCTCTAATCTTAAAGCTATTATCGAAGAAGACAAATTAATATTCAACGACTTCCAGATCTTCCAAGAACTTACTACATTCGTACAGAAGAAGCAAGCATGGGAAGCAGATGAAGGATACCATGACGATCTTGTAATGTGTATGGTTCTCTTTGCGTGGTTAGTCATGCAAGAGTATTTTAAAGAGATGACAGATCAGGATATCCGAAGAAGAATCTATGACGAACAACGTAATCAAATAGAACAAGACATGGCTCCATTTGGTTTCCTTGATGACGGTATGGGTGATGATACTTTTGTTGATGGAGATGGAAACCTTTGGGAATATGGAGACAAGCAAGAAGAAGTCGGATACATGTGGAACTACTAATGAATATTGAAGACCAATTTTCATTAGAACATATTCTATTCAAAGAAAGAAAATGTAGATCATGTGGGATTAAAAAAGATCTTATAGAAGATTTTTATCTTACGCGAAAAACTAAGAAAGGACATCCATCAGCATACGCATATGAATGTAAGGAGTGTACTGTCAAAAGGGTTATGGAATCTAGAAAAAAGAGAGATCCATTTACCGATTGGGGATATCCAGATTGGTAGTTCATGTATTGTTCACCACCTCTGAAGGATTCAAAAATCTAAATAGATTTAGATAAAATTGATATCTAAAGAGGTATAAAACATGGCAAGTCAAGTCTCGCCTGGTGTTGTTATTAGAGAACGTGATTTTTCCAATGCTGTTGTAGTAGGAGCCACCGCTATTCGTGGTGCTATTGCTTCTTCATTCCGCACTGGTCCAGTAGGCAAAATTGTAAACATTGGTTCCGAAAGAGAACTTATTGATGTGTTCGGCACACCATCCGAGGCTAACGCTGGAGATTGGTTGGTTGCTGCAGAATTCCTCCGCTACGGCGGACAACTCGCAGTTGTTAGAGCAACAACTGGTGTTTCAAATGCTACTGAAAGTGGTAGTGGTGTTCTTATCGGTGATAAGGATGCTTTCGATGCTGGCGTAACTTCCGAGAAGTTTGCTGCTCGCTATGCTGGTGCTGACGGCAACAACCTTAGAGTTGTAATCGTTGACCGTGGCGCTGATTATGTCATCGCAAAAACTGGTCATGGTTTATCAGTTGGTGGCACGTATACAGACGATTCTGCTGTAGGACACGAAGTGTATGAAGTTATTAACCCTAATAGTTTCTCCATTGTAAAAGGTTCTGCTGTTCCAACTCCAGCAGCTGGTGATACAGCAACTGTTTGGGATTACAATTCACAAGCAATCGATACAACTGGTTTAACTTACAAAGCAATTGGTCCTCGTCCTGGTACTTCTGCGTATGCCGCAGAGCGTTTCCTTTCAAATGACGAAGTACACGTTGCTGTTGTTGATACAGCAACCAATACTATTGTTGAGAGACTAACGTATCTCACAAAATTAACTGACGGCAAAACTCCAGAAGGTGCTTCATCTTATTGGAAGGATTATGTAAATCAGTATTCTCGTTACATCTATGCTGGTGCTTCACTAGCAGCAGATGATACAACAGCTGTTGGAGAAGATCCTGGTGCAACGGCAGCATCTTATGGTGCTACTAATGCTTCCCCACTAGCACTGTCAAGAATCTTATCTACGGCAGGTGGTGCTTTAACTGGTGGTGCTGATGACTACGCATATACTGCTGGTGAAATCCAAGCAGCATATGATGAGTTCCTAGATACAGAGCAAACAACTGTTGACTTCGTTTTGATGGGTGGCAATGCTGCTAACGAAAACGATACTGTTTCTAAAGCACAAGCAGTTGCTGCTATTGCTAACAGCAGAAAAGATTGTGTCGCATTCCTTTCTCCTTGGACTGGTACTCAAGTAGCTACTTCTGGTGGCAGTGCTTTGACTCCAGCACTACAACTATCAAACACAATAGCATTCTTTGATAACATCAGTTCTTCTTCATATGTTGTTCTAGACAGTGGTGTTAAGTATACATACGATCGTTTCAATGACAAGTATCGTTACGTAGGTTGTAACGGTGATGTTGCTGGTGTATGTGTTTCAACTTCTTCTATCCTTGATGACTGGTTCTCTCCTGCTGGTCTAAATCGTGGTGGTATTCAGAATGTTGTAAAACTTGCTTTCAATCCAAACAAAGCACAACGTGATGATCTTTACACAAATAGAGTAAACCCAATCGTCTCAATGGTCGGTTCTGGTCCTGTTCTATTTGGAGATAAAACTGCTCTTGCTTCACCTTCCGCATTTGATAGAATCAACGTCCGTCGTTTATTCCTCAACGTTGAGAAGAGAGCAAAAGGACTCGCAGAAGGCGTACTCTTTGAGCAAAATGACAGCACAACTCGTGGAGCATTTGCTGCTTCAATGACTTCATATCTTGCTGAAGTTCAAGCACGTAGAGGTGTTACAGATTTCTTGGTTGTTTGTGACGACACAAACAATACTCCAGAAGTCATCGACAGAAATGAGTTTGTCGCTGAACTCTACCTCAAGCCTACACGCTCCATCAATTATGTAACAGTTACAGTAACTGCTACTAAGACGGGCGTTTCGTTTGCTGAAGTCATCGGTAGATGATAATTAATTATAGAGAAAAAATTACGAGATAAACAACAATGGCACTGTCAAACGTTTCTAGTTTCTTACAAACTATCGGTCAGGGCGTTAAGCCCAACATGTTCTTGGTGGATGTTCAATTCCCCGATTCCCTTTCAAAAGGTGGCGAGGATTTAAACCTTACAAATATTCTTTGTAAGTCTGCTGCTCTACCAGGTTCAAATCTAGGTGTGATCGAAGTTCCTTTCAGAGGAAGAACAGTCAAAATCGCAGGTGATCGCACCTTCGATACATGGTCTGCTACTTTCTTCAATGATAAGGACTTCAAACTTCGCGCATTCTTTGAAGAGTGGGCAAACAACATCAACACCCACGAAGCAAATACTTCACCTCTCTTCACTCCATCAACCACTTCTGGTTACATGGCAGATCTTTCTGTCAAGCAACTTGAAAAAGATGCTAGCGAAGAAGGATCAATTCTCAGAGAATATACTCTGAAGTACTGCTTCCCAACTAATGTTTCTCCTATCGATCTTGCTTATGATAGCAATGATCAGATTGAAGAATTCACTGTTGAGTGGCAGTATTCTTACTTCACTGCTCAAGCAGGATCCAGAGATGGTGTTTCTGGCATTGGCGTGGTCTGATAAATAGTTGGAAGCGCACAAGTTAAATAGATAATCATGAGTCAGTTATTTGGCTTCCAAATTAACAGAAAAGAGGGGCAGCGAGGTCAATCTCCTGTCCCTCCTTCTGCTGAAGATCCAGTTGCAGTAGCAGCAGGTGGATATTATGGAACGTATGTAGATACGGATAATCAAGCTCGTAATGAGTTTGAGATGATCCGTCGTTATCGTGATATGGCAATTCATCCTGAGGTGGATAGTGCTGTAGATGAAGTTGTTAACGAGTTTATCGTAAGTGATGCTTACGATTCTCCTGTAGAAATTAACTTAGATAATCTAGGTGTTGGTGCTGGAGTAAAAACTAAAATTCGTAATGAGTTTGAGTATATTAAAAGACTTTTAAACTTCGACAATCGAGCACATGAGATTGTCCGAACTTGGTATATTGATGGACGTTTATTTTATCATAAGGTTATCGATTTAGATAATCCCAGAAAAGGTATTACAGAACTTCGTTATATTGATCCGATGAAGATCAAGAAAGTTCGTCAAAAAATTGACAATACTCCAAAAGATTCTCTAGCGAAAGCAGCAATCAAAGGCACGGCGCTTGAGTATGAATATGGAACGTTTGTCGATTACTATCTGTACAATCCAAAAGGTTTCTATAAAGGCGGTGTCCTAGGACCGATTGGAGATATGTCTTTGTCTCAGGGTGTCAAGATGGCAACTGATTCAATTACATTCTGTCCTTCTGGACTACAAGATTTAAACAAAAGAATGACTCTTGGTTTCCTTCATAAGGCAATCAAGACTCTCAATCAATTAAGAATGATTGAAGATTCAATTGTTATCTACAGATTATCACGCGCACCTGAGCGTAGAATTTTCTACATCGATGTAGGCAATCTACCTAAGGTAAAAGCAGAACAATACTTGCGTGATGTTATGTCTCGCTATCGCAACAAGCTTGTGTATGACGCACAAACTGGCGAGATGCGTGATGACAAAAAGCACATGAGTATGCTTGAAGATTTCTGGTTGCCTCGTAGAGAGGGTGGACGTGGTACTGAAATTACTACGCTGCCTGGAGGACAGAACCTTGGAGAACTTAAGGACGTTGAGTATTTTAAAAAGAAACTTTATAACTCTCTCAATCTTCCCCCTTCTCGTCTTACAGACGACAGCAAAGGATTTAACCTTGGTAAAACCACTGAAGTCCTCCGTGACGAACTTAAGTTTACCAAGTTTATTGGAAGACTACGTAAAAGATTCTCTGAGATGTTCCACGACATGCTCAAGACTCAACTCATTCTTAAAGGAGTAATTTCTCCTGAAGACTGGGATGATATGAAGGAGCATATCCAGTATGACTATCTCTTTGATAATCATTTCAATGAACTAAAAGAAATTGAAATGATGAACCAGAGGATGATGACTGTAAGTCAGATGGATCCTTTTGTTGGTAAGTATTTCTCTGTTGAATATATCCGTCGTCATGTTCTAAATCAAAAAGATACAGAATACAAGGATATTGATAAGCAGATTAAAGCAGAGATTGCTTCTGGTCTCTCTATTGATCCAGCAGAAGCAAATGCTATGGATCAAATGACAGCAGCAAACACTGCCCTTGCTCCTGAAATTCAGGATCAGCAAGCACAAGATGCTGCAGAAAGACAAGAACTTGCTGCAGATTCCGCATCCGAAAGAGAAGTGAAAAAAGCAAAGTCAATGCCTTCACCTTCTACAAATAATAAATAAATTATACAGAATACTTATTATGGAACAACATAACCCTGAACCTGGCGTGGTAGATATCGTTGATAAGATCAGCGACAACGACAGGGCATCTGCTATTGATGCTATTCATGATCTACTTTTTGCTAAAGCATCTGATGCTATGGCAACATACAAGCAGGTTGCCGCGAATACATTCTTTGACGAACCCACCGAAACGGAAGAACCCGATGAAACTGATAACGGAAACGATTGAGAACGTCAAAATCCTCACTGAGGAAAGAGACGGAAAGAAACTTCTTTATATCGAAGGAGTATTTTTACAGTCAGAACTAAAGAACCGTAATGGTCGTATGTATCCTTTCGATGTTCTCAACAATGAAGTTGAGAGATACAACGAAGAGTATGTAAAATCAAAGCGTGCTCTAGGTGAACTCGGTCATCCTGATGGTCCTACTATCAATCTCGATAGAGTATCACACAGAATCACAAGTCTTCGCGCTGAAGGTAATAACTTCATTGGCAAAGCACAAATTCTTGATACACCCATGGGACAGATTGCTAAGTCTTTACTTGGCGAAGGAGTTCAGTTAGGTGTTTCATCCCGTGGTATGGGAAGCATTGAAAAGCGCGAAGATACTTCAGTAGTTCGTGATGACTTCATGCTTACAACTGCTGCTGATATTGTAGCAGATCCTTCAGCACCTGATGCTTTTGTTAATGGCATCATGGAAGGTAAAGAATGGGTATGGGACAACGGTATTCTCAAGGAATCAAAAGTTGATAAATACCAACGTTATATCAATGACGCTCCGCGTCGTGAGTTAGAAGAGAGAACACTCAAGGTGTTTGAGGATTTCCTCGGAAAACTTTGATTTATAAATAAACTTAGATTAATTATTTACGGAAAATTACGAGGTAATCTCAAATGTCAGATATGTTAAATGAAAAATTTGAGGAGTTCGTTACCGAGCAAAAGGTGATTGTAGAAGCTGGCGATCCTATGCCAACAGTTTCTGCTAACATTATCCCCGGTGCTGGTAGCGAACCCTCTCAGGTTTCTGACGCGCAGACTGGTTCTGGCGGCAAGGATCCTATGCCTTCAGTTCAACCAGGTGTTGCTCCTGGACAATCTGCTGCTGCAGATTTAGGTGGAACTTCCACTGCTCCTAATGAGGATGATGACGACGGCGAAGAGAATCCTGGCGCTAAAGCGGCAGCACCTATTTCGCAAGTATCTGGCGATCCCCAACAGCGTGCCGGTAGTCCTGACGCTATGCCTACCGTTGGTGCTGATGTTGCATACGCAACTAGTACTGGACCTGCTGTTACTTACCCCATCAAGCCTTCTTTTGAAGAACTTGATGTTTCCGCTGATGTTGCCGCTCTAGTAGAAGGCACAGAACTCTCTGAAGAGTTCGCTGAGAAAGCAAAAGTCATTTTTGAGGCTGCTGTCAAAGCGAAAATCTCTGAGGAGTATGACAAACTTGTAGAGCACTTTGCTGCTGAACTCGATAAGCACGTATCATCTGCTAAGGCAGAACTTTCCGAGGAAGTAGACGGCACAGTGTCCTATGCCATCGGTCAATGGATGGAGCAAAACCAAGTTGCTATTGACCGTGGAATCAGAAATGAGATCACTACAGACTTCATCGCAGGTTTGAAGGGTCTCTTTGAAGAGCACTACATTTCTATTCCCGACGAGAAAGTCGATGTTGTAGAAGGTATGGCCGAATCTATTCGTGAGATGGAAACACGCCTTGACGAACAGGTCAAAGCAAACGTGAAATTACAAAATCGTCTTAATGAGTCTGCCAAACTCAATATTCTGTCCACCGTGTCAGAAGGACTAGCAGATACTCAGAAAGAAAAACTCGCAGCACTTGCTGAGGGTCTAGAGTTTGTCTCGGAAGAGTCATTCTCCAAGAAGGTTACGACCATCAAGGAGTCTTACTTCAAAGAGTCAATCGCTACCCCAACGGAAGTTGTTGATGAATCCCCAGTCGAAGGTGTAGATGATTCTAACCCAGTAATGGCGCAGTATCTGAAAGCACTTGATCGCTGGTCCTAATAATAAACCCCACATTTTTCAAACAAGAGCAAACAAATGTTTAATTCAAAAGCTCTAACCGAAAAGTGGTCTCCTGTTCTAAGTCATGAAGGTGCTGGCACCATCAAAGACAACTATAGAAAGGCTGTTACCGCTGTTCTGTTAGAAAACACAGAAAATCAACTACGCGAAGAGCGTGGTATGATGAACGAAGCTAGTACTGTTGGAGCTATCAGCGCAGCTGGTGGACAAGCACTAGGTGGTTCTGGTCTAACCACCAAGACTGGTGGACTTGCAGGTTTCGATCCTGTAATGATCAACCTTATCCGTCGTGCAGCACCTAACTTGGTTGCATACGACATCTGTGGCGTTCAACCCATGAGCGGTCCTACTGGACTTATCTTCGCAATGAAGAGCCACTACAACACCAGAGCTGGCGCTGAGGCACTCTACAACGAGCCCGACACCAACTTCTCTGGAAACACACAGGGTCCTGGTGCATACAACGATCCCGTATCTCCTCTTGGCGATGGCGGCACGACTGATGCTAACCCTGGTCTGCTTAACGACGCCACTGGCGGCGGCACAACTGCTGCTAACTACGAGCGCCAAGCAGGCAACATTGCTAGAGAAACAGCAGAAGTTCTTGGATCGGGTTCGACCTTGTTCAACGAAATGGACTTCAGCATCGAGAAGACTGCGGTCACTGCTAAGACCAGAGCTCTTCGCGCTGAGTACACTCTAGAATTGGCACAAGACCTTAAGGCAATCCACGGTCTTGATGCAGAGCAGGAACTCGCTAACCTATTGTCTAGCGAAATCCTTGCTGAGATCAACCGTGAGGTTGTTCGTACCGTTTACACCGTTGCTAAGCCTGGTGCTCAGAACAACGTTGCTAACGCTGGTGTATTTGACCTCGACGTTGACAGCAACGGTCGTTGGTCGGTTGAGAAGTTCAAAGGACTTATGTTCCAAATCGAGCGCGATGCTAACGCTATCGCACAAGAGACTCGTAGAGGAAAGGGCAACTTCATCGTCACTTCTGCTGACGTTGCTTCTGCTCTTGCCATGTCTGGCACACTCGACTATTCCTCAGGTCTAACTGGCGCTGGTGGTCCTTCCATCGGTGACGTTGATGACACCGGAAACCTTCTAGTCGGCACCATGAACGGTCGCATTAAGGTCTATGTTGATCCTTACTCTGCTAACGTTTCTAACACCCACTACTACGTAGTTGGTTATAAGGGTTCTTCCCCTTATGACGCAGGACTATTCTACTGCCCCTACGTTCCCCTCCAGATGCTACGCAGCATCGATCCTCAGACCTTCCAACCTAAGATTGGTTTCAAGACCCGCTACGGCATGGTCAGCAATCCTTTCGTTGAGTCTTCTGCAGGAACTCCTGATGCTGAAGCACTTACTGCTTCTAAGAACCAGTACTACAGACGTGTTCGTGTTGCGAACCTCGCCTGATATAGTTACGATATCAACACAGGGACGCTGCGGCGTCCCTTTTTTTGTGCTTAAATAGAAGTAGTAAATCCCTATTGTTATGCCCCGTGGTAGCTTACACAAAACAGATATGCTTGCAAAAGTATATAAATTAAAAACTGAATTATATGATAAAGAAACGAATCCGGGTATGACAGGTCAATGGTATGACGGAGCTCATGATTCGCTAGATAAAGTATTAGATATTATAAACGAATACTCCCAATGAATCCTTCATTAGTATTGCTCTTGTGTTTATCGCCATTGGCGATTATTTTTATTATACTTAAGTTGTCTATGTGGATAACAGAAACAGTATCATTTCGTGCTGAAACTGATAAACTAAAACGTATGCAACATGGTCCCTATGAATTTTGGGATGAAGAAGAGGAAGACGAATGGACTTAAAAATATTACATAATAGAATTAATAAAATGAAAACTAAAATTTTGATGGAAGAACCATGCCCTCTGTATGAACCAGAGTGGGAAGACGTAACCAATTCAGTAAAAGACTGGGAAGATTTTTGGTATAATGAAGATGAAAATAATTGATAATTTTTTAGATAAAGAAGATTTTATTAGATTGCTATTTGAATTAGATGATCCAAATATGCCTTGGTTACAATCAACAATACTATCTTCCAGAGCAATTTCTGAGCATTTTCACAAGCACAAAAAATTAATATTAGATGACAAATACAATATTCAATTTTGTCATAATTTAGGGAAAGATGAAATATTTTTAAAACCTTTATTTGAAAAACTTGGAGTTGTAAATTTACACAGATGTAAAGTAAATTTAACAGTTGCTAACGAAAATCATATCGGTCATGGTTTTCATATTGATATTTCTAGCGGTATTCAAAATACAAAAGAATCATTTAATTGTAATACCGCAATATTGTATATCAATGATAACAATGGATACACAGAATTTGACACTGGAGAAAAAGTTAAATCAGTTCAAAATAGAGTTGTAATTTTTAAAAACGGATTATTGCATCAAGGAGTTTCGTGTACTGATGTAGCAAAAAGATTGGTATTAAATATAAACTACGAAACGGCAGAACAGGTTCAAGAAAATACAATAAATAGTATCAGCTTGGGAAGTTGACATGTCTGCTGAATGGTATAAGGAACAACCTACTAATAGGAATTTCCTGAACCCTATTGGTTATCTACTCAAATTAGAAAAATTTGAAGGTGTAGACTTTTTCTGTCAGACAGCAAATATCCCCGACGTTTCAATGCCAGTCACAGAAGTAGCAAGTCCTTTTAGAAACTTGCCTATCATTCCCAGTGGTGGTGTAACGTTCGGGGATTTTTCTGTGCGTTTTATTGTTGACGAAGATCTTGTAAATTACAACAGTATTTACAAATGGATTCGAGACAATGGCAACGCAGATCAGATGCAACGCACAACAAAAGAGTCAGAAATTTATACCAACGGACAACTCAACATTGTCACCTCACAATATAATCCAGCATTTGTTATAGACTACAGAGATATCTTCCCTGTCAGTTTGTCGGGGTTACAATTTGATGCTACAATGACAGATGTAGAATACATCACTGCTGAAGTTACATTTAAACATCAACAATTTTTTATTCGTGATAAACAATTTAAAACTCTATGAATTTTGAAACTCTTCGTAATAAATTTGACAAATTGAGAGAAGACTGGACAGAAGACTCAGCAGTTGACTTTCAATTTAAGAACAAACAGTATACCACGGATTTGGGGCAACTCGCATTATCGATCCCTTTCCAACATAATAAATACTTAAACCATTACACTGACATTCAGCAGATCAAAACTTCGCTGGAATTTGAGACCCGCAAACTGGTAAAGAATAAACGTGAGTATTACTCTGGCGAAGCAGACGCTAAGACATACGCCGCCAAACCATTCGGATCAAGCATTAAGACTTCAGAGAAAATGAGAACTTACCTTGAGGCAGATGAGGAGATCATCAACCTTGAGGCAAAGATCAAATACTTAGACCAGATGCTTTACTGGTTGGATCAAGTCATGCGTCAAATTTCTAATAGAGGTTTTCAGGTCAAGAGTGCCATTGAGTGGGAGAAATTCGTTAATGGACAATGATGACCACCCTCAGTATCAAAAAGAAAAACGAAGTATACGTTACCATTCAATCTGCTGAGCCACATGTACATCAGGAACTCTCAGATTATTTTTCGTTTGAAGTTCCTGAAGCAAAGTTCTTGAAGAAGAATCCCAGATACAAATACTGGGATGGAACTATTCGTCTGTACTCTCCTGGTACAGGCGACCTTTATGGTGGTCTGATGAAGCACCTACAAGTGTGGGCTGATGAACGACAATATAAAGTTGAATATGAAATGAATGACTGGTATGGAGAAGTCAGAGAAACTAACGACTTTGTTTCATACGCAGGCATCGAAACATTTATGAATAAAATTACACGATCTGAAATCAAACCAAGGGTGTATCAGTATCGTGCTGTTTACGAAGCAATTAAAAATAATAGAAAACTCTTACTTTCTCCCACGGGCAGTGGAAAAAGTTTGATGATCTATTCCCTCGTGAGATACTATACTGCCACCAACAAGAAGACGCTGATCATCGTTCCTACTACGTCCTTGGTAGAACAAATGGTCAATGACTTTAATGATTACGGATGGAATGCTGACGATCATGTGCATAAGATATATTCAGGCAAGGATAAAAATACGGACAAACCAATTATTATTTCCACTTGGCAATCCATCTACAAGTTCCCAAAAAGATACTTTGATGATATTGACTGTGTTATCGGTGATGAAGCACACCTATTTAAGTCAAAGTCCCTCACAGGAATCATGACTAAACTTCACAACGCTAAGTATAGGTTTGGTTTTACTGGAACCCTAGACGGGAGTAAAACTCACAAGTGGGTGTTGGAAGGATTGTTTGGTGATTGTGAACAAGTCACTAAAACAGATAGTCTAATTAAGGAAGGTTATCTTTCTAAGTTTAGGATAAAGATCCTACTTTGCAAACATGCTCCGCAACATTTTGAATCATATCACGAAGAGATTGATTACCTAGTAGAGCATCGTGGTAGAAATAACCTCATCAAAAATTTAGTAAAGGATATTGAAGGGAACACGCTTGTCTTGTTTAACTATATCGAGAAGCATGGTGAACCACTTTTGGAATTGATAAATAGCACCATAGACCCCGAGCGAAAAGTATTTTTTGTTCATGGTGGTACTGATGTAGAAGATAGAGAACAAGTCCGACAACTTACTGAAACCGAGAACAATGCTGTAATTATTGCTTCTTACGGAACATTCTCTACAGGTATCAACATCAAACGATTACACAATATTATTTTTGCTTCCCCTAGTAAGTCTCGCATTCGTAACCTCCAATCTATCGGACGTGTTCTCAGGAAAGGCGAAGGTAAAGATATAGCAACCTTATACGATATCGCTGATGATATTGGCGGTCAGAATTATACCCTTAGACATTTGAATGAACGAGTTAACATTTACAATGAAGAGAATTTTAAGTATGAGGTTATAAAAGTAAACCTTAGAGCAAATTAAATATGGAAGAAGAATTCTATGCAACTATTAAATTAGTATCCGGTGAAGAGTTAGTATCTAAAGTATGCTATCTTAGTGAAGAAGATAAAATTATGTTAGAGAGACCCCTCGTGGTTGAAAATTCTAAACAGAAAAAAGGTCAGTTAGAAGTAACAGGCTTTGCTTTGAAAGAATGGATCTCTGCTACATTTGATAATATGTTTGTTATAAACAGAAATCATGTATTAACTATGGTTGAGATTGAAGGTGAGATTGTAGATTTCTATGAAAAAACTCTCCTCCGTATGGAGACTGGAAAGTCTCTAGCGGGAAGAGGAAACAAATTACCTAGAGATTCTGGATACCTAGGATCAGTAAAAGAAATGAAAAAGTCTTTAGAAGATCTATTTAATAGAAGCTAAGAGCTACAACCCTTCTGAACTCTGACATAGTTATTCTACTGAGTTTATGAGGATCTGTCAAGCTTTGACAAGAATGGCATAGAGTGGTATACTTAATATTATGATAATGTAAGATAAACCGTGGCATACACAGTAATGGCAAAACGAAAGCAAACTGAATACTACGTAAACAACAAGGAATTCCTTGCTGCCATTACTGAGTATCGCGATAAAGTTATTAGAGCAAAAGAAGAAGAGAAACCTCGACCGCGTGTGACCAATTATATTGGTGAGTGCTTTCTTAAGATCGCTACACACCTATCATACAAACCAAACTTTGTCAATTACATGTTCCGTGAGGACATGATCTGTGATGGTATAGAGAACTGCCTACAGTATATTGATAACTTTAATCCAGAGAAATCTCAGAACCCGTTTGCTTACTTCACACAAATTATCTATTACGCTTTCTTACGTCGTATTCAAAAAGAGAAAAAGCAACTAGAGATCAAGGGTAAGATCCTAGAGAGATCTGGACATGACGAAGTGATGCATACTGATTCGTATGATGGTACAATGTCTGGTATGAACGCTTCGTATTCTGACATGGGTAGTATCAAAGAAAATATTGAAACAAGAATGAACCGATGAATTATGAATGGTATGAAACTCCCTATGGAAAGTTCAGAGTTGAGAAGAGACGGTTTGGAACGTGGTCTAGCTTTGGTGAGGATGGCGAGAGCATCGTCACAGGAGGTACGAGGGAATCTGTCATGGTCGGAACGCCATTCCACTTGGAAGGTGTCGCTACTAACTGGGCAAACTGTAAATACTCAGCACGATATGATGGGACAGTGAGCGGTAAGTTATGAAGATTGCTTTAATTACAGATCAACATCTTGATGGACGCAAGGGTTCTCTAGCGTTTTGGAACTACTTTCAAAAATTTTATGATGATGTATTTTTTCCAACTCTTGAAAAAGAAGGCATCGATACTGTCATTGATCTTGGTGACACTTTTGATAATCGAAAGTCCATAGACTTTAATACTTACCATCGTGTTCGTGAAAATTACTTTGAAAAACTAGCAAAGTATAACGTTCATATGTTGCTTGGTAATCACTGCACTTATTACAAGAATACCAATCGTATTAACTCACCAGAACTTCTACTAGAGAAGTATGACAACATCACAATCTATTCTGAACCCAAGCATCTGAAACTTGGTAACAAAAAGTTTTTGATGTTGCCATGGATCAACAAAGAAAACATAGAGGGAATAACAAATCTTCTTAATACTAGCGAAGCAGATATCTGCTGCGGTCATCTAGAACTCTCTGGGTTTGAGATTACTCCCGGCATGAAGATGGATCATGGTATGGATGCTGGTTTATTCCATCGCTTTAAACGTGTGTGGTCTGGACACTATCACCATAAATCTAAAAAGGGTAACGTCCAGTACCTAGGCAACCCTTACCAGATGTATTGGAATGATTATAAAGACGCTCGCGGATTCCATATCTACGATACTGAAAGTGATCGACTTAAGTTTGTCGCAAATCCCTACGAGATCTTTGACAAAATCTTCTATGACGATTCCAGTATGGACTACAACAAACAAGATGTGTCTAGTTATAAAGACAAGTTCATCAAGATCGTTGTCAATGAAAAACGAGACTACCAAATGTTTGAAACATTGGTTGATCGTCTTTACAACGTAGGTGTCCATGATGTTAAAATTGTAGAGACACTAGTTGATATCGAAGATCAGGTAGATCTTGAAGTTTCTACTAAAGATACTCTTACACTTCTTAATGAGTATATTGATGAAGTAGAAATGACCGTAGATAAATCTGATCTTAAGAGTTTGATGAGATCTCTATATATTGAGAGTTGTAATGTGGTCTAATGTTTATTGTAACTTTAGAAGATCAACCTGATGGTGTTTACTCTATCTTCGATGATGATGAGGATAGGGTAATTCCTATATTTCAGGAAGAAGAAGATGCTGACAGATATCTGATGATGCTACAGATTGATGAAGATTATCCACCCATGCAGATCCTAGAGATTGACGACCATGCTATAATAGCAGCATGTCAAGAACGCGGTCATAAATTCTCTGTTATTACTGCTGATGATTTTTTAATTCCCCCTGATGATTCCGAAGAATGATTATTTTTAAAAAGATTCGTTGGAAGAATTTTCTTTCGACGGGTAATGTTTTTAGTGAAGTTGATTTAAGAACATCAAAAACCAATCTGATCATAGGATCAAATGGCGCAGGTAAGAGTACTATTCTAGATGCTCTTACCTTTTCTTTGTTTGGGAAACCATTTCGTAAGATCAACAAACCGATGCTGGTAAACAGTATCAATGAAAAAAACTGTCTTACTGAAATTGAATTCAGTATTGGTAAGAAAGAATACAAGTTGGTTCGGGGGGTTAAACCAAATGTATTTGAGATTTACTGTAATGGTGAACTGTGGAATCAGGAGAGTTCTTTAGTAGAACAGCAGAAAAACTTTGAGAATAATGTTCTTAAGATGAACTACAAGTCATTCACACAGATTGTGGTGCTTGGTTCTTCTACGTTTGTTCCATTCATGCGTCTGCCTCTAGCACAACGTCGTGAGATTATAGAAGACATCCTTGACATTCAAGTATTCTCTACGATGAATATCCTTCTTCGTGATAAAGTCAGGGAAAACAACGAAGACATTAAGACGATTGACTATGAGATACATCTTTTGACGGAGAAGATTGATCTCCAGAAGAAGTATATGCTTGAGTTAGAAAAGAAAACTAAGGAAGAGATTACTCGTAAAGAGAATAAGATTGCTGAATTGTTGGGAGATGAAAATACTCAACACCAAGAAATTGCGCGACTAACTTCTGAAGTTGAAAAACATTCTAAAGAAATGGAAGCAGTGTCTACCAGCACTTCAAAACTGAAGAAGTTAAACACTTTTCTAATTAAAGTTCAGGGTAAATTAAAGACATGTAAAAAAGAACATGAGTTTTTTGAAAAGAATCATGTGTGTCCTACATGTACTCAGGAATTATCAGAAGAATTTCGTGATGAAAAGTTGGAGTCTGGGAAGACTAAGGTTGATGAAATGCTTGTAGGATACAATGATATCCTTTCTGCTATAGGAGAAGAGGAAGTTAAATTTAATAAATTTACTGAGTTGTCAAGTCAGGTCATGTCTATCAACAACTCTATCAGTCAATCTAACTTCCAGATCACGTCACTCAGAAAAACTATTTCTGATATCGAATCTGAGATTAAAGAACTGGAAGGTAGCAACCCAGACAAGAAAGCAGAGTTTGTAAAACTTGAGGGTCTTGTTAGGAATAAGAAACAATTGGGTGGTACACTCGCAGAGAACCGTAAGGACCGTGATACACTATTAGTGGCATCGCAACTGCTAAAAGACAATGGTATCAAGACTAGGATCATCAAGACCTATCTTCCAGCGATGAACCAACTCATCAATCAGTATCTGCAGAGTATGGACTTTTATGTCAACTTTACACTAAACGAGAACTTTGAGGAGATAATTAAGTCTAGGTATAGGGATGTGTTTTCTTATGATTCGTTCAGTGAAGGAGAGAAATCTCGTATTGATATCGCTCTGTTGCTTACTTGGCGTTCTATTGCTAAACTTAAGAATAGTGTGGATACTAATCTACTTATCTTAGATGAGATTTTTGACAGTTCATTGGACCAGCAAGGTGGTATGGATCTGAGTTGGATCCTACGTAACTTTGATGACAACTCAAACATCTATGTTATCAGTCATAGAGAAAACCTTGACGGTAAATTTGAGAGAACTATCACAGCAGAGAAAGAAAAGAACTTCTCCGTGATCCGAGAGACAGTTTCTGAACTGGACTAGGGGTGCCTTCGGGCACCCTTTTTTTGTATATACTAGTAGCATCAACGCAAACGAAGCATGTCATCCCAAGAGATCAAAGGAAACTTAGCACGACTGCTCGCAACAGAGAACCTGATTGTAGAGCACCGTAGAGTCGCTACAGCGTCCTTTGATGTGGATCGCCGTGTGTTGACCCTCCCTAACTGGGACAAGGCATCTAGCACCGTATACGATATGCTGGTGGGTCATGAGGTAGGTCATGCTCTCTTTACTCCCAATAAAGATTGGCGCGATGTTGTAGATTGTCCTAAGGACTTTGTTAATGTGATTGAGGATGCTCGTATTGAGAAACTCATGAAACGTAAGTATCCTGGTTTGCGTAAGTCTTTTGCTGGTGGATACAAAGAATTAAATGAAGCTGATTTCTTTAGCATCGATGGAGAAGATTTTAATACTTTTAGTTTGATTGACCGTATCAATCTTCACTTCAAGATTGGTGCTAGTGCTATGGTTCCTTTCTCTATTGAGGAACAATTGTTCGTTGCTCGTACTGATGTTGCTGAGACTTTTGAAGAAGTCTTGCAAATTGCTATAGATGTTTTTAACTTCAGCAAGCAAGAACAAGAAGAAGAGCAGGAAGAAACTCCACAAGAAATGCCTGCTAATGAAACTTCATCAGCATCACAGGAAGATGTAGAGCAGCAAGAAACAGATAATCAAGAACAACCTAAACAGGAAAATACTACTAGTAGTGGTCAAGAGCAATCTGGTATTGGAGAGGAAGATGAAGAAGAATCTGAAGAAGGTTCTAAGACACAAGATAGTTTTAATGAGGCAGCAAGAGGGTTAACCGATCGCTACTCCAATGATCCTGTATACGTAGAGATTCCTGACAGTGTGGATCTCCCCACGTTTGTTGCTGATTGGACTGAAGTTCATGACTGGATTGATGAGTATCGTAATAACTTCCTTGGCAAGAATGAAGGAGACGATTATTACAATCCTTATGAAACTGTAGATAAATCTTACGTAGAGTTTCGTAAGCAATCGCAGAAAGAGGTAAATTATCTTGTTAAGGAATTTGAATGTCGTAAGTCTGCTGACGCTTATGCTCGTGCTGGTCAATCTAAGACTGGTGTGCTTGATACTTCTAAGCTTCATACTTATAAGTACAACGAAGATCTTTTCAAAAAAGTAACTGTAATTCCTGATGGTAAGAATCATGGTTTGATATTCTTGCTTGACTGGTCTGGTTCTATGCAAAATGAAATTCTTTCTACAGTAAAACAGTTGTTGAATCTGACTGCTTTCTGTAAGAAAGTTCAGATCCCGTTTGAGGTGTATGCTTTTACGAATGAGTTTTATACTGTTCGACGTATCAAGAACGGTGTTAATGAATACGTTTCCAATAACGAGTATTTTGAAAAAAATGGTTGTATGGAAGGTAAGATCTTTTTGCCAAAAGATATGTTTCACTTGATGAACTTTGTTTCCTCTCGCTCTAACTCTAAAGACTATGAGCGTATGTGTTTAAACTTGTATCGTGAGGCATATATTTTTGTGTATGCTTGTTCGTATCAATCCACCATTGGCATTGGTCTTTCTGGCACTCCTTTGAATGAGGGTATTGTTATGTTGAATTATATTATCCCTCAATTCAAAAAACAAAATGATCTTCAAAAAGTAAACGTGTGTGTTCTGTCTGACGGAGAAGCATGTCAGTCTTCTTATGGTCGTGAACTTTACAGCGATCATAAAGATGAATTTTATATTCGTCCACGTCGCCTTGATTACAGATCAGTTTTACGAGATCGCACCACCGGTCGTGTTTATGCTATGAATGATACTTGGTCTGATATGACTAATATTTTTATCCAACAATTGCGTGATCGTAATCCTGGTGTAAACGTTCTTGGTTTTCGTATTATGTCTAGTGGTGGTCTTAGTAACTTTGTTTCTATCTACGGTAATATTTCTTACTACGATCAAGTACAGAAGCAATGGAGAAAATCTAAATCTGCTGTGGTCCCTTTCCCTAAAAGTTACACTGCTCTGTATGTGATTAGTAATAATGCTGTAGAATCTGATGTAGATTTTGATGTTGAGACTGGTGCTAAGAAAGGTGAGATTTCTCGTGCCTTTAAAAAGATGCTTGGATCCAAATCTGCTAACAAGAAACTACTAAATTCCTTCATCGAGTATGTCGCTTGATGAACCGTCCACTCTGCCCCTGACTCTGCCCCACTCTGCCCTATAATAACTACATCAACGAAACGAACCATGCCTGCCAAACTCGATCTCACTACAACTCAACTCGCTTCTTTCCTATCAGAAAATTTTGGCAACGATGTCAATGCCGAGCACGTTCGTTCTGCCTGTGATCACTTTGGTATCACCTATGCTACTGCTACCAAGCGTCTGCGTGATTTCTATGTCAAGCGTGGCACTTGGAACCTGACAGTTCAAGAGCGTCTTGAGCAAACCTACGAATCACCTGCTGCTATTCCAGTTGCTGATAGCAACGATGAGAACCTTGTTCCCATGAAGGACGAGAACTATGTTCCATTTGGAAACTTTGCTGATGTGAAGAAGATCATTCAATCCAAGATTTTCTACCCTACTTTTATTACTGGTCTGTCTGGTAATGGCAAGACTTTCTCTGTCGAGCAAGCATGTGCTGCTCTAAATAGAGAACTTATTCGCGTGAACATTACCATTGAAACCGACGAGGATGATCTTATTGGTGGTTTCCGTCTTGTTAACGGCGAAACTGTTTGGCATAATGGTCCTGTCATCGAAGCTTTGGAGCGTGGAGCTGTGTTGCTTCTAGATGAAGTTGACTTGGCATCCAATAAGATCCTTTGTCTTCAGTCTGTTTTAGAAGGTAAGGGTGTATTCTTGAAGAAGACTGGTCGTTATGTACAACCCAAAGCAGGTTTCAATGTCGTTGCTACTGCTAATACTAAAGGTAAAGGTTCTGAAGATGGTCGCTTTATTGGCACTAACGTTCTGAACGAAGCATTTCTTGAGCGTTTTGCTTTGACCTTTGAGCAAGAGTATCCTACTCCTGCTACTGAGAGCAAGATTCTGCTACGTGTTGCTGCTTCTGTAGGTAAGCATGACGAAGACTTCTGTAAGAATCTTGCTAACTGGGCAGACATTATTCGTAAGACATTTGCTGATGGTGGTATCGATGAGGTTATTTCTACCCGTCGTCTGGTCCACATCATTCGTGCTTATGCTATCTGGAGTGATCGTATGAAGGCGATCAAGGTATGTGTAAATCGTTTCGATGATGAGACTCGTCAATCATTCATCGAATTGTATGATAAGATTGATGCTGACGTTCAAACTGAGGAGGAGGAAAATGCATCATACTAAACAACTTCATGGATACGTAAACAACCTTGCCATCATCGAAGATGGTGAGGATCGTAAAACTGTAAAAATTATGGGTGGCAATGGTTTGAAGTTGTTTGTCAAAGACCTTGACGGCAAGGTTCAAGAGTGCTACCATAGTAATCTACGCTTAATCTGGGATAACTGAATGGCGAAAAAATACAATGAAGATGCTCTGTTGAAAGAGCTGAGTGATTACATTGCTGGAACTTATGGACAACACTATTCTGCTGGTAACGACAGCATTCAAACGTTAGATCTAATTGAAGCATGTGGAGACGCTGAGGCATTCTGCCGTAGCAACATCCTCAAGTATGCTTCACGCTACGATCGTAAGGGCACTGCCCGTCGTGATATCATTAAGATCCTTCACTACGCATTGCTGCTGCTCCACTTCTCTGACAAATCTCAAACCACGGAAATCTACAATCAATGAGTAAAGTTATTCTTTCTAGAAAAACACTAGATGTTCTCAAAAACTTCAGCACTATCAATTCCTCTATTGTCTTCCGTAAAGGATCCACGGTTAGAACTATCTCTAATGCAGAGAACATCCTCGCAAAGTTTACTGGCGAGGAAGTCTTTCCAGTTGACTTCGCTATCTATGATCTTAGTCAGTTCCTTTCTGGGATCTCTTTGTTTAGCGACCCTCAGCTTGAGTTTGACAACGAAAATTTTGTCAGCATCCGTGGCGGTCGTCAGTCTGCTCGCTATTTCTTTTCTGATCCAGAGATTACGCTCAAGTCTGCTCCAGAAAAAAACGTAAAGTTTCCTGGTTCTGATCTTCAGTTCAGTTTGACTGGTGAAGATCTGATTGCTCTACAGAAAGCATCTGCTGTCTACAGTCTACCTGATCTTACCTTCCAATCAATCGAAGGTCATGATGAGATTAAACTTATCCTTAGGGACAAAGAGAATGATACCAGCAATACTTACGATATCACCGTGGCAGGTTCTACTACTGGCACCTATACTCTTGATCTTAAGATTGAAAACATTCGTCTTCTCCCAGGTGATTATACAGTCAAAGTATCTCAACACCTCATTTCAGAGTGGACTAACGTAAACACTGACCTGACTTATTACATTGCCCTTGAACCAGCGTGAAGCATATTCTCTTTACACTGAAAGGGTGTAATGTTGATCTCTTAAATGACGAAGAGTTCATCCGAGATATTGTGTACACTACATCTAAAAAATGTAAGTCAACTCTGCTATCCATCAACTCACATAAGTTTGATCCGCAAGGTGTAACTTGTGTGGCGATGCTAGCAGAAAGTCATATTAGTATTCACACATGGCCAGAGAAAGGTATGGCAGTCTGCGATATCTTTACCTGTGGTGAGCATACCAAACCTAAGAAAGGTATGGAGTATATGCAAATGATGTTCAGTGCCAAGGACATCGTATCTAAATCATTTACACGACCATTAGGATGATTGAAGTTTACGACAATTTTTTACCACAACCATACTTTGATTCTTTAAGAGATTTACTTACATCACCTAACTTTGCTTGGAATTTCTTTCCTAACATTACTGCGATGAAAGAACTTTCAGATGATAATTCGTATGGTTTTAGTTTCACAATTTTTAATTCTATACAAAAGTATAGTATTCAAGAAACTAAAGAATCGTGGATAACTTTACCTGCTCTTTTTTCTATTCAGGAAAAAGTTAAATGTAAAACTATTGTTCGTGCCAGGTATGATTTGACTACATACAATCCATCAAATTATAGACACCCATATCACATTGATATGAATCATCATAGTTTTGTTTCGGCAATTCTTTATATGAATGAGAGTGATGGCAATACTTTAATTTACGATAAGAAAGTTGTAAATGCCAATGACATAGATTACACAAAAAATTATGAGATCAAGAAATCTATTGACCCTTTGCCAAATCGTCTGCTAGTATTTGATGGGAACTATGTTCATACAGGACATTCTCCGTCAAAACACAAGAGTCGTATTCTTTTGAATTCCGTTTACACTAATTAATTATGAGCAAAGAATTTTTGTGGGTGGAGAAATACCGCCCCAGTATTGTTGAAGATTGTATCCTTCCTGCTAGCACTAAAGAAGTGTTTCAGGGTTTCGTCAACCAGGGCGAACTACCTAACCTGCTCTTGACCGGCACAGCAGGTGTTGGCAAGACCACTGTTGCTAAGGCACTGTGTGAGGAGATCGGTGCCTCTTACATCGTGATCAACGGATCTGATGAGGGACGCTTCCTAGACACCGTGAGGAACCGTGTCCGTCAGTTTGCTACGACTGTCTCTCTCACGTCTGGAGCATCCCACAAGGTGGTCATCATCGATGAGGCAGACAACACCACCAATGATGTTCAACTGTCTCTAAGGACTGCTGTGGAGGAGTTCCATGGCAACTGCCGTTTCATTTTTACCTGTAACTTCATCAATAAAATTATTGAACCGTTACACTCACGTTGTACAGTCGTTGATTTTAGAATCAAACCTGAGCAGTCTACTCAACTTCAGGGAGAATTCTTTACTCGTCTCAAAACTATTCTAACAAATGAGAATGTTGAGTATGAAGATAAAGTTCTCGCGAAACTTGTCAAGAGGTATTATCCTGATTGGCGTCGTCTCATTAACGAGTGCCAGCGTTATGCTGCCACAGGGAGTATTACTTCTGCTATCTTGGTTGACGTTGCAGATGTTAATCTGGATACTCTACTTACATCTCTGAAGAAGAAAGACTTTACTAATGTAAAGAAGTGGGTAGTTCAGCATCTTGATAACGATCCCAGTATGGTGATGCGTAAGGTTTATGATAGTTTGTATGGTGTATTGAAACCTGCTTCTATTCCTGAAGCTGTTCTTATCATCGCTAAGTATATGAAAGACATTACTATTGTTCCTGATCAAGAGATCAACATGTTGGCATGTCTGACAGAGATTATGATGAGTTGTGAATTTCGATGACACTACTCAAATTTATTGAGAAAGAACCTAAAATTATTATGATGGAGGAAATGTATGAGCGACTCGAAAAAGAACCAGAGAGACAATGGGAATACATCAAAAGTAAAAACTACACCAGAGAATGTTCAGGAAGCAAATGAAGCATTATTTCATGCTACAATGAACCTACCCCATGCTGCTGCTCATTGTGGAATGACAGAGCGTGAAATGAAAATGATCTTTCGTGAATACCTTAAATACCATGCCCCAGACATTGAAGTCATTAAAGACACCATTGAGATACCCAGGCGGGAAGAGTCGTGCCCTGAGTAAACTCTTTCAGTATATTCCTGACCTAAAAAATTGTACTCATTACCACGAACCATTTATTGGTGGTGGTTCTGTGGCATTGGAAATTGGTAAACGATATCCACACCTAGACATCTGGGTGAATGATCTTTATGAACCCCTCTATAATTTCTGGCGAGTGCTTCAGGATCAAGGACAAGAACTTCATGATGAGTTAGTTCAACTTAAGCAACGTCATCCAGAACCAGTATCAGCAAAACTATTATTTTTAGACGCCAAGGAGAAAGTGAACGATGATCAGATATCCGATGTATTTCGTGCTGTTAGTTTTTACGTTGTTAATAAGTGCTCTTTTTCTGGTCTCACTGAATCCAGTTCCTTCAGCAAGCAAGCGTCAGAGAGCAATTTCTCGATGCGAGGCATTGATAAACTTCCAGACTACTCCTTGATGATTAAGAAGTGGAAGATTACAAATCTTCGATATCAAGAACTACTTACCGATAGTAAAGATGTTTTTACTTATCTAGATCCTCCTTATGAGATTGGTTCTAATCTCTATGGTAAGAAAGGAAATATGCATAAAGGATTTGATCATGATGGGTTTGCTGCTATCTGTGATCGCTTTATCGGTCCTCAACTTGTGTCATACAATTCAACGCAACTGATCCGGGATCGCTTTAAGAAGGGGTGGACAGCTGCTGAATTTGCACACACTTACACCATGAGGAGCGTGGGGAGTTATAATACAGATCAAGCAGATCGCAAGGAACTCGTCCTAGCAAACTATGAAATGTGAAGTCACCCTCTACGTATCGGGCACCGTGTTTAAGGAGCAGGTCATTGCTCGTAATTATGAAGAAGCAAGACAAACTGCTCTTGCTAGAAATCCTACCGCTAAGATTGTTGGTGTAACCGCTGTATTTAAATGAACATCTTTGTCACTGATGAGTCTCCTTATAAATCAGCACGGGTTCTTCCTGACAAGCACATCGTCAAGATGCCTTTAGAGACTTGTCAGATGCTTTCTATTGTTTGCTCAGACAAATGGGGTCATGGTTATGGCACAATACCTAAGGCAGACGGTAATCCCTATGCTACGGACAAGGGAGCATTCCGTAATCACCCCTGCACTAAGTGGGCAAACGAGACCGTATCCAATGCTCGCTGGTTGCTGCAGCATGGGTTTGCTTTATGTGAGGAGTATGCAGCACGATATGGTAAAGTCCATACTTGTTTCTTGACTCTCCTTGCTGCTGACGAAATCATTCCCAAAGTATCATTGGATGACCATACTCCTTTTGTCTTTGCAGGACCTGACGAGTATAAGTATGATACAAGCATTGATATCTTCACTGCTTATAAGATGTATATTGCATCTAAACCTTGGGTAAAAGATAACTACCTACGATTACCACACCACAAACCTGACTGGATTTAATAATGTATCAATTGAAAGACTACTTGTACTCAATTAACCAATCGAAAAAAAGTATCCTAAATGATGACGCTGATGGTGAGCGAGGGTATCCTCCTTATATTGTTAACAGGTGCTTGTCTTCTTTCACTGATACTATCTTATACGTAAATGAGATGAATAAAAATTCTCATCTACCAAAGAAATTGCAATATGACTTTTTACTAAATAGTGTGAAACCGAGGAAGCGTTTCTCTCCTTGGGCACGAAAAGATTCTATTGATTATCTTGAAGTAGTTAAAGAGTATTATGGTTATAATGACGATAAAGCACTCCAGGCACTCAGGATTCTTACCAAGGATCAGTTAGATCATATTACCAAGGTATTGAATAAAGGTGGAAGAACATGAATGATGAAACTATAATCCAGTGGAAACAAACTGATATGGTCGAAGTGGTTCTTGGTGAACCAGATGACTTTCTTAAAGTTAGGGAAACTCTAACACGTATTGGTGTTGCTTCTCGTAAAGAAAAAAAGATCTATCAGTCCTGTCACATTTTACATAAACAAGGTAAGTATTATATTGTTCACTTCAAAGAGTTGTTTGCTCTTGACGGTAAGAATACTAACTTGTCATTGAATGATGTCCAGCGTCGTAATCGTATCATCCAATTGCTTAGTGATTGGGGATTAATTTCTGTTGTTAACATTGAAGCAATTACTGATCTTGCTCCTTTGAATCAAATTAAAGTTCTATCTTTCAGAGAGAAAGGTGAATGGACACTTGAATCCAAATATAATATCGGTCGTAAGAAGACTACGGTAGAGTAAACCGCAATCTTTAATAAGGAAAACCGTTATTAAAGTATAAACGGTTATCGTTAAATAATACTGTGAGAGGTTCGGGGTGGAGACACCCCCCTTTTACGCCAAGATGCCTTCGGGGTCTTAGAGTTAACGTCGCTTATTAAAGGACATGGTAAATATCAACTGGGAAACTTATACTCCCTACTCAATCGGATTCAATGAAACATTCAGCAGACTTGAAGCTATTGCAGGAGGTGGATCTAATTACCCACCGTACAATGTGGTGGACGGACATGATGGCAGAACCCTGCTGGAAGTCGCTCTTGCAGGATTTTCAGGAGGAGATATTGAAGTTACAACAGAACGAAATGTTCTAACAGTATCTGCTAATAAAGCACCACCAGATAAAGAACGTAAATATTCTCATAAGGGAATCTCATACAGAACCTTTGCTCGCAACTGGCAAATGGCAGATGATGTAGAAGTGGAAGAAGTAAAATTTGAAGACGGTCTTCTCACAGTTATTCTGGTTAAGAACCTACCAGAGAAACAGAAACGAAAGACTTGGTTCTAAATAAAAACGAAAGGCACTTGACGGTGCCTTTTTTTAATGCTAAACTTAGAAAGAATTCATAATAACTATGGCAGTATCAATCCTAACTTTGAAAACTGGCGATCGTGTTATTGCTGAACTGAAAGAAATCTTTGATGGTGAAGGCGAAGACAAAAAAGGTGTCTGTCTTCTCATGGAGGAACCATATGTATTGAATCTTGATGGCGGTAATCCTCAATACCTTACTGAACAGTATGGTATGGAATATCAAATCAAGTTCAGTAAGTGGAATCCTTATTCTTCAGATTGGCAATACAAGATGCCTTACGATTGTATCATGACAATTAGTAATCCAGAACCTGGACTACAGGAAGCATATGAAAATAAAATCACAGAAAAACGAGCAAAGCAAAATGACGGAACAGACCCCGGAAACACCACAACTGAAGACGAATCATAATGTTCGTGTTGTAAAATTAACTACTAACGAAACACTTCTTTGTCTTTTTGGTGACATTAAAGGCGATGATGATAAAGTACTTGGATATAGACTTCTTTATCCTTATGTTTTGTCCTTGGGAGATCAAAACGAAGATGGAACTTTGCCAATTCAGTATACTCGTTGGTGTCCTTTTACACCAGTTCAGGAGTTTAAAATTCCTGGTGAGCATTTGATTGCTGTTACTTATCCCGATAATAATATTCTTAGTAATTTTGTTACGGAACTTGGTAATTTTGGAATTACTGAAGATCAATTATTCTATGATGTAGAGGAGACTAATGGAGATAACAGCGAACCTGATCAAGCTGCAGAATGAGTGGATCATCGCTCAGGTAGAACCTGCTGAGGGGGACACCTTACCAGGTGACCCTGACGTGTGGATGATCGAACCCTATGTGGTAGACTGTGAAGGTCAGATAAATCAATGGGCTCCTCATGCTGCTGAACGTGAATTCAACGTTAGGTCTTCTGACCTGACTGTTGTGACTAATCCAAGCAAGGCACTCCTTGCTCGTTATATCGAATCTCTTGAATGAAGTTTTACACTAGTGTTGAGCAAGCAGGCAATCGTCTGCTTGTCCGTGGTTATGAGAATGGCAATCGCTATAGCGTGAGGGTTCCTTTCAACCCCACGATGTACTTGCCTAGTAAGAATTATTCTGAGTGGAAAACACTAGAAGGTGATTGTGTAGAACCACATAAGTTTGGTTCTATTAATGATGCTCGCGAGTTTATAAAACAATACAAAGAGGTAGATGACTTTGACATCTATGGAAACTCTCGTTTCCTGTATCAGTATATTGCGGAGCAGCATCCTGAAGAGGAACTGAAGTTTGATAGCAGCAAGATTCGTGTCTTTACTATTGACATCGAGACTGCTGCTGAGAATGGTTTCCCTGACATCGAGACGGCAGACCAAGAGATTCTTGCTATCAGTATCAAGGACTCCTTCACGGGTCGTATAACGGTCTTTGGTGCTCGTCCTTTTAACAACCAGGACAAGATGGTTGACTACATGCACTTCAGATCTGAAGAGAGCATGATGGGTGCCTTCCTTGATTTCTGGCAGGAGAATTATCCTGACGTGGTTACAGGGTGGAACTGTCAACTGTTCGATATGCCATACATCCATAATCGTATCAATCGTATTATGGGTGAGAAGTTTGTGAAACTGTTGTCGCCTTGGAAACTTGTGTCGCAACGTGAGATCTTTATCAAAGGTCGTAAGAACTTCTCTATCGATATGCTTGGCATCTCGCAACTTGATTACCTTGAGTTGTATAAGAAGTTTACTTACACTAACCAAGAATCATATCGTCTGGACCATATTGCTTTTGTTGAACTCGGATCTAAGAAACTAGATCACTCAGAGTTTGACACATTCAAAGAGTTCTACGAGGGAGACTGGCAGAAATTTATTGAATACAATATTCATGACGTTCGTCTGGTGGATCAACTAGATGATAAGATGAAGTTAGTTGAACTCGCATACACCATGGCATATGATGCTAAGGTGAACTATGAGGATGTGTTCTCACAGGTTCGTATGTGGGACAACTACATCTATTGTGAACTGCTTAGGCGTAAGATTGCTATTCCTCCAAAGAAGGAAAGCGCAACTAAAACAGAGAAGTATGCTGGTGCTTATGTTAAGGAACCGAAACCTGGATTCTATGATTGGGTGGTGTCTTTTGATCTCAACTCTCTGTATCCTCATCTCATTATGCAGTACAACATCTCGCCCGAGACACTACTCGACAAGAGACATTCAACAGCAACTGTTGATAAGATACTTGATAAAGAACTAGAGATTGATGGTGAGTATGCTGTGTGTGCCAATGGTGCTCAGTATACAAAAGAGAAGCATGGGTTTCTTCCTCAGATGATGAAGAAGATGTATGACAGTCGTGTCATTTTCAAGAAGAGAATGATCAAGGCAAAGCAACAGTATGAGAAAACTCCTACTGTCGAACTCATGAAAGAGATTGCTCGCTGTAATAATATCCAGATGGCAAAGAAGATTTCTTTGAACTCTGCTTATGGTGCTATCGGCAACGAACACTTCAGATACTTTCGTCTTGCTAATGCTGAGGCTATTACTCTTTCTGGTCAGGTCTCTATCAGGTGGATTGAGAACAAGATGAATGAGTATCTAAATACTCTTTTAAAAACAGAGAAGGTAGATTATGTCATCGCTAGCGATACCGACTCGATCTATCTTAATCTTGGACCTCTTGTTGATAAATTTTTTGCTAATAAGTCTGGCGATAAAGCAGCAATTGTTTCGATACTTGATAAGATCTGCGAAGACAAGTTGGAACCATTCATCGAATCCTCTTATCAGGAACTTGCGAATTACGTTTCGGCGTATGAACAAAAGATGAGTATGAAGCGTGAGAATATTGCTGACCGTGGTATCTGGACTGCGAAGAAGCGTTACATTCTCAACGTATGGGACAGTGAAGGAGTTAGATATAATGAGCCCAAGATGAAAATCATGGGTCTTGAGACTGCGAGGTCTTCTACTCCAGCGTACTTTAGGGATAAGTTATATGCAGCGTTTAAGATTATTATCGGCAAAACAAATGATGAACTTATCGATTTCATCAATGTCGTGCGAGCAGAGACTAGACTGCGACCTTACGAAGAAGTCGCTTTCCCCAGAGGAGTTAACAACCTTGCGAAATATAGACACCCACATGAAATCTATCAGAAAGGAACCCCCATTGCGGTAAGAGGTGCTCTACTCTATAACTATTATGTCAAAAAGCATAAGGTAGAGAACAAGCATCCACTTATTCAAGAAGGTGAAAAGATCAAGTTCATGTATCTCAAGACACCAAACCCGTTGCATGAGAATGTGATTAGTTTCTTTGGTGAGTTGCCCAAGGAGTTTGGTATCGAGAAGTATGTAGACTACCAAACACAATTTGAAAAGTCTTTTCTCGAACCACTCAAAAACGTGCTATACTGTGTCGGGTGGCAACACGAGAAAACCATTACTATTACGAGTTTCTTTGGATGAGCAAGAGAATCTTTGTTGTGACATGGACTAACCATCTTGTCGGTCAAGTAGGACCAGAGGACATTAAGTGCTTTGAGGACTACAAAACTGCTATTGGGTTTTCTAAACTCATGAAGCAGTCTTATAATTATGTAAACTTTTACGAGGAAAATGTAGAAAAATGGGATTCTTAGATTCTGTAATTAAGGATAGTGGCAATGAGTTTGCTAGTCGTGTTAGTGAAGGGGTTGCTGCTGGCGACATTACATCTTACGTTGATACTGGTTCTTACATCTTTAATGCCTTGGTTAGTGGTTCTTTGTTTGGGGGTCTACCCTCCAATAAGGTTACTGCCTTGGCAGGAGAATCAAGCACTGGCAAGACTTTTTTTGCTCTCAGCGTCGTTAGTAATTTCCTTGCTGATAATCCTACGGGTGGAGTCATTTATTTTGAGTCTGAATCTGCTATCTCGCGTGATATGATTGAGACTCGTGGCATTGACAGTTCACGTATGATCATCATGCCTGTTGCAACGATCGAAGAGTTCAGGACACAAGCTTGTCGTATCCTAGACAAGTATGTGAAAGAACCTAAAGACGAGAGGGTTCCTATGCTATTTGTGTTAGACTCTCTTGGTATGCTTTCAACATCTAAGGAGATGGAAGATGTTGCTAATGACAAGCAGGTCAGGGACATGACTAAGAGTCAGTTAATTAAGGGTGCCTTTCGTGTGCTTACCCTCAAACTAGGACAGGCATCTGTTCCTATGATTGTTACCAACCATACATATGATGTTATCGGTTCTTATGTTCCGATGAAAGAAATGGGCGGAGGAACAGGTCTTAAGTATGCTGCTTCCACAATCATTTATCTTGGTAAAAAGAAAGAGAAAGATGGTACTGAATTAGTAGGTAACATCATCAAGTGTGAGGCAAAGAAGTCTCGTTTAACAAAAGAAGGTAGTAAAATTGAGACACGTTTATTTTTTGACGAACGTGGACTTGACAAGTATTACGGACTACTGGAACTGGGTGAACGATACGGAGTCTTTGAGCGTGTTGGCAATCGTATTAAGATTGATGGTTCTTCTGTTTATCCTAAATCGATTCTCGCAGACCCTGAAAAGTACTTCACTGAAGAAGTAATGGTTAAACTTGAAGAAGCAGCACAGCAAGAATTCTCCTATGGCAACTGAGCGCATTCAACAAACTATCTTACGTAATCTCATCTTCACTGAAGAGTATTATCGTAAGGTAGTCCCTTTCCTAAGAGCAGATTATTTTGAGGAGTATCATGAGAAAGTTATCTTTGAAGAGATCGCTGACTTCGCTGGTAAGTATGACAAAGTTCCTACTCAAGAAGTCTTATCGATTAATCTCCAAAATCGTAATGATCTTACTGACGAAACGTTCAGAGATTCGTTATCGACAATACGAGGACTTACCGATGAGTGGGTTGACTACGAGTGGCTCCTCGACGCAACCGAAAAGTGGTGTCAAGACAGAGCAATCTATCTCGCCCTTATGTCCTCGATCAAGATCGCAGATGGAGGCGATAAAAAAATATCAAAGGATGCGATCCCAGGTATCTTACAAGAAGCCTTGGCAGTATCGTTCGACGAACACATAGGACACGATTACATTGAACAAGCAAAAGACCGCTATGAATTCTATCACCGCAAAGAAGAGAAGGTTCCCTTTGATCTGGAAAAGTTTAACTATATTACTAAAGGTGGTATCTCTAACAAGACTCTCAGTGTCGCTCTTGCTGGAACGGGTGTCGGCAAGTCTCTATTCATGTGCCATTGCGCTGGTGCCGCACTCACCCAGGGGAGGAACGTACTCTATATTACATGTGAAATGGCAGAGGAGAAAATTGCTGAACGAATTGACGCGAATCTTTTAAATGTTTCTATCAAAGATATTGCTGAACTACCTGAAGTTATCTTCAATTCTAAAGTTCAAGAGATCTCTAGGAAGACTAGAGGCAAACTTATTATCAAAGAGTATCCCACAGCATCAGCACATGCTGGACATTTTAAATCACTCATAAGTGATCTGTCTCTCAAGAGAGATTTCAAACCAGATATAATCTATATTGATTATCTAAACATCTGTGCATCAGCGAGGTATAAAGGTGCGATTGTCAATTCTTACACGTATGTTAAAGCGATTGCTGAGGAGCTTCGGGGTCTTGCTGTGGAATGTAATGTTCCTATTGTCACAGCTACTCAAACTACTCGTAGTGGTTATGGCAATAGTGACCCTGACCTTACCGATACTTCTGAGTCTTTTGGTTTGCCTGCCACTGCTGACTTTATGTTTGCTCTTATCAGTACTGATGAGCTTGAACAACAGGGTCGCATCATGGTCAAACAACTTAAGAACAGATACAACGAAACCGCTGCCTCACGAAAATTCATGGTGGGAATTGACAGATCCAAGATGAGGCTGTATGATGTAGCGGAGGATGCTTCTGACATCAACATTAATGAAGAGAACCCTGGTGAAGAGTTCTCACAATTTGCACAAACACAAAACCGACTATCTAAATTTGCTGAGTGGAATGTATGACTATTAAATTTGAACGCTATGAAGAATTTGTTTCAGCAGTTACTTCAGAGGCTTCTACAAACTTTGTTGACTTTGCTGATCGTATCGGGGATCTTGATCGACAAGGTGCCAATATTGAGAGACTTCTTACTGCTGGTGTTGGAATTAATGCTGAGGGCGGTGAGTTCCTTGAGATCATTAAAAAAATGGTCTTCCAAGGAAAACCGTGGAACGAAGATAATCGTGAGCATCTTATCATTGAGTTGGGTGATGTTATGTGGTATGTTGCTCAAGCTACAATGGCACTTGATATATCCTTCGATGAGGTAATTGAAACTAACGTCAACAAACTCAAGAAGCGTTATCCAGGTGGTGAGTTCAATGTTCATAACTCAGAAGTTCGTGCTGCTGGCGACAGATAATGTTCAGTCTCTGGATCCACCTACGAGCATTCTTTTCTGTTGTAGTGGTGAGTTGTGCTCACCCTGTCAACTGGGAGCATTGTGTTCGTGTGGACCAGTGGCTCTTGCCAGAAGTCAAGGAAGGGTATAGACTATGGACAGGACAAACGCACCCCTATCAAAATGAAAAAGATTATCTCGACCTCCCCTCTAAATAGTTAGACGGGAGGTTTTTTTATGTCTAAGCAAATAGATTTATCTGGAATCGGT
>Ga0228652_1000183_pt1 | contig 40337 bp, 48 predicted proteins | sample 64DmetaG_FD_183030 | JGI IMG/M metagenome (GOLD analysis project Ga0228652, IMG submission 183030) | Seawater microbial communities from Monterey Bay, California, United States - 64D | ecosystem: Environmental > Aquatic > Marine > Coastal | place: USA: California | collected 2016-10-05
GAAACTTGCTGCTCCCAAAGCGGTAATTAAACCCAAGCTGAACCGTTTGACTCTCCCAATTAAACTCTCCTTCAGTTCGCGTTCAAAGAGCCATTAAACCCAACCATTTGATTTTTATGGAGGACATGTTAATGATACCGCTCATCCCGTCTGGATTGTATTTTGCAGATGGGTTGGTTATAAGTTCAATCGCCTTTATTGCCGACGATGGAATTTGCTTGAGCAATTGCGCTGCAGGAATGTTAGATAGCTTTCCGTCAACCATGACAGGAACATTCTCATTACCACGAAGGCTTATTGCACCAGATTGTGGGTCAATATTTATAGAAGGAATTCCTACCAATAACTCAGAGGCCGTTCCTGCGGCTGCCAAATCTTTTCCTATCGTGATAACCTATCGGTCTACCTTCTGCTCTATGGCAGAAACTTCAGCAATAACATTTACTTCGTCTAAGGCTGTTAAGCTTTCTTTAAGTCTAATAGTGCCTACATCTACTTTGTATTTTGGGTCGCCAATGGTCACGGGTATTTCTATGGTTTGAAAGCCTATGTATTGCACACTTAAGATATGTTTTCCTTCAGGAACATCAACAAGCTTAAACAAGCCGTTTTCATCTGTGATGGCACCGGTAAGGGTTTTACGATCTTGGTCCAATAACAGGACATTGACATAGGGCAAAGGCGCATCAAGTGATTCATCAAATACTTTTCCAGTAAGCGTGCCATCCCTTGTTTCAGTTGGAGAACTTGCTAGCGCATAAGCAACTCCAAGGGTTAGGAATAAAAATGTTAAAAAGCGTGTTAGGCATGAGTCCATAAGTAGATTTAATTTAGGGAAATAAAATAACTATGTATTAACGAGACATTATAAGATTTGTTACAAACTGCTTAATTAAAAAACCAAAGTTTAACAGACATGGCCACAACCATAACCATCATAACGGTTTTAATTACCCCCTCCCCTTTCTTGACGGCATACCTTGATGCAAAGAAAGCACCTGCTGCGTTGCCAACGGCTAAAGCGATTCCATATTTGAGGTCTATATGTCCACTTAATATAAAGGTGGCCAGTGCTGCAGTTGTGTAAATTAGTACCAAGGTGACTTTAGTAGCATTGACACGTACCAAATCCAATTTGTTCACATAATTAAGAAACAACATAATGATAAATCCAATACCTGCATTAATAAAACCTCCGTATATCCCAATAAAAAAGAAAGCTACCATCGACCATATCAGCGTTTTTCCGGTGGTTCGCGCTTGAAGTAAGTCTGCTTTATAGTTGGGTTTAAAAACCATTAATACAACTACAACGATCATGATAATAGCCAAAATTTTATTGAACAAAAGACCGTCAATTTCGACAGCAATGCGCGACCCTATCAGCGCACCAAAAAAAGCGGCTATACCCAGGTAGATGCTTAAAGGAAAGGAACCTATGTTTTTACTTCGAAAGCCTAGGGTAGCAGAACTGGCAGAAACGATGATGGCGATGCGGTTGGTTCCGTTGGCTGTTGCGGGTGGTAATCCCAAAAAAATAAGCAACGGCAGAGTAAGCAATGAGCCACCGCCAGCCATGGTATTGACAAAGCCTGCAAATAAACCAGCCCCTACTAATATGAGGATATCAAATGGAAAATCAAGCATTTAGCAAATGTACCGATAAGCAAGTTTTAAAATGGGCTTTCAGAAACAAAAAAAGAGGTTATATTTGCACCCGTTGGAGAAATGGCAGAGTGGTCGAATGCGGCAGTCTTGAAAACTGTTGAGGGTCACACCTCCGGGGGTTCGAATCCCTCTTTCTCCGCTAAAGATAACCCACAACTTTGGTTGTGGGTTTTTCATTTTAGTGATTTATCATCTTAAACATGAAAAAATTCAATGATCGTTTAACTTTATTTTTATAATTTAGTACTGCTCTAGTAACTTAATCTAAAATCATATTTAACATTTGAGGTAAGTTTAGAAGGCACATAACCTTTAAATAAATCTTATAAAACTTCATACCACTATCCTATGCATTATTACAATCATATCTCTTAATTCATGTGCATTAATATTTAATGGCACAAAAAAAGCCGTTACAGTGCAATCAATGACACATGGCGCAGACATTTATATTGACGGAAGCCTTGAGGGGCAAGATGCAGTTACAAAAAAGCTAACACGTAAAAACGCACATACAGTTGTAGTCAAGAAAAGCGATTGTAAGTCCAAAACTGTGCTTATCGAGTCTAAAACGCAAGCTGGATGGGTTGTTTTTGATGTGCTATTTAACATTTAGCAATAGTTGTTGATGCTCCTACTGGGGCTTGGAAGACGTTTGACAAAAGTAACGTAGTAGTTGATTTAGATTGTGAGTAAATTCAAAACCATATCACGGAAATAAAATCTAAAAACACTTTATAAAAAATAATTCTAATAATGACTATTGGAGTTAGGGCAATAGCTATTCAAAATGCTGGAATTATTCCGAAAAACAAAGCGTTTATGTAAACGGCGGATATATCGATGTGTCTGGAAGTGTTGATATGAACATTGACGAGGTCAGTGGTCATAACGCTACCATCTCGATAAGTTTATAACTTGCCTCTTTTTAGAAGTTGATAGAAATATTCGCGTATTGTTCCCCCGACATCAGCGAATCTACCCCCTTTAACACTGAGCTCCAATCCTTGCATGACATATTGTATTTCGTGGGATAAGGTGAAAGGTATCTGTTTCCAGTTATTCGCTTCTTGAAAATCTTTGTTGACTCTGATGGTGTAGGTGCCGTCTGAGTGGTTTTCAATTTGTCCTCGATGATTTTCCGGGTCTCCATAAAACTTTACTATTATTTTATTAACTAGTTTAGGATAATGTTGCTCAAGTTCCAGAAATATACCGCCCAGAAAGCGATCTTGAATGCAGTTAAAGCCACATTCAATAAAATGAGGGTTCATAGATTTGGGGAATCGTGAGCGCTATAACAATTATATAAATATTTTAAATCTGCTCGTAAATTTAAACCCCTTGTCAAGTCGTTCTAAGTCAAAAAAAAGTGATTTTGCAAGGCTTTTTAAAAATCAGACAAACGCCATAAAACAGTTATTAAAGCCTATGGCATATGAATAAAACCAAAAAACAAGCTGCTCAACGGTCAGGGCTAACTTCGAGCTATATATAATAGCCTACATTTGTAGCATGATTAAAAGAACCATTATTTTCTTTTGCGGCTTTTCGCATCTATTCTACGGCGTAATTGCACTCCTCCATCCTTTTTATATTGCAGAGTTTACACGATACGGATTTGGCGATTACAGAGTGTCAATAGCAATCTTTCAGTCCTTATTGGGGATAGGAGTTCTTCTTGGCTTTTATTACAGTGCTATTGGAAAATATGCTGCCCTATTCCTTGTCTTGCTCATGGGTGGAGCACTGGCTACAAGAATATATATTGGAGATAGTGTACTACAATCTTCACCTGCCTTGGTGTACCTTATTTTAAATTTGTATATATTTAAATCACAAAAATATTAGAAAAATGAAAGTTTTACAGAAAATTTCAATGCTTACAGTTGCCGCAGTTGTTCTTAACGTATGGTTTTTTAGGTTTGGAAAAGCCACCATATACCGAGGTGGCGATGCGACCAATATGGTAGAAGAATTTGCCGCATACGGCCTTAGCGAAACCATGGTCTACGTGGTTGGAGGTCTTAAAATATTAGCAGCCTTAGGTTTGTTAATTGGGTTGTTTAACAAAAAAACCATTATTCCTGCAGCTGGGCTTATGGCCGCGCTTATGGTGGGTGCAATTGCCATGCACTTTAAGGTTGGTGACGAAGCAATAAAATTCTTACCCGCTGGTATTATGTTTGTTTTGAGTTCGCTTGTCATTATGATTGACAAGAAACTTGCCTAAAGCTAAAACATAAGGCGCTGTTCTATTTTGATCCTTTTTCAAAATTCCAGCAGCAATTCCTTAATTAAATACTAAAAAAAATGCTTACCCTTTGGTAAGCATTTTTTGTTGCGAAATCTTAAAGCTATTATTTGTCTTTTCTAGAGTAAACCCAAAAACCACCAATCTTACCGTCCTCTATATAAATATCAAGAATATCATACGAAGAAGTTTCTTCACCATCAACAGTGCGTGTAAGCTTATGACCCGTAATAACCCATTCTCCAGGCTGCCCGTCAACTTTCATTGAATAAGCAAAATACGTATTCCACTGAGGATTTTCAGCTTCAAACCATGCCGCTAAAGCATTTTTGTGACCATCAACACCTTCAATGAGGTTACCTTGAGCATCTACCACTTTAAAAGCCCCTAACATTTCTGTTGAGTCAATGTTCATTGCGGCAATTGCCTCTAGATCTTTTGCGTTGTGTGCATCTAAATAGGCGTCTACCAAGGTGAGGTTTGCAGGATCGCCATCGTATGCATTTACTCTTTCACCGCCAGCGTTTAGATAACCAGGTGCGGCAGCAGGTGCTGTAGTTGTGGGTTGGCATGAGGTGATTGCTATGCATGCCAGCATAATAATTACTATATTTTTCATGATTGTTAAAATTTTGATTCTATAAAGAAAACAAAAAAACTCAAAATACACCTATGGTGTTGATAGTTTAACAAGGTATTGAAAAACGTAAAAACAGCACTAAAGCTTATAACGCTCCCCCTAGTGCTTTGAAACGGTTTTGTACAAACAACACGCGGGCAACGCATTGTACACCTCTTCAGTAGCTACGATACTATCCGCATCATGACCCACCGCAGCTATGTTTTTAGCCACACCATTAAGATTGGTTTTTTTAGTATTATAAATTAGCGTAAGTTGTTGACTTTCAGCTGTCCAGTTGGCATATTTTACCCCTTTTGTTTTTAAAGCAGCCTTTTCTATGCGCATCTTACACATATTACAATTGCCACGAACTTCTATATTTTCTTTTTGTGTTTGCGCTACTGCGATTGTAGCAAAAAACAACATACTTATTAATTTGATATTCATAGTACTAATTTAAAGGTTAAAACGAAATCCAGCATAGAGCATCCTGCCAAAGACAGGGGCATATAACTGACTACTATCAAATGCTGCGCCAAACGGATCGTCTGATGATAAAATAGCATCTGTTTGTTTGATGTCAAGTAGGTTTTCAGCGCCGGCATACACAGAGAACTGATTTGAAAATTGACGTGTTATTTGCATACTCAACAGTGAAAAACCTGCTGCAAAATTTGAAGGTGTGGTAAAAGATGCTACTTGTCGTTGCTTGCCCACACGATGAAGCGTTACATCAGCACGCCATTGCTTGCCATCCTCTAGAATAGACCCATACCCCACAAAAGCAAACCAACGATTTTCAGCTTGTAACGGAACCCGCTTAAGTCCAGATCTATATTCCGTTTTTATATCAAATGCTTTATAAGCAACCCGAAGGTCTATGCGCGCATTCAAAGAAGTGTTTACAGAAAGTTGTATGCTTTGAGCATGGCTTTTGCCGTCAAGGTTATAGAAAGATATTGCACCTGGCGTTTCCCAATCTACCACTACCCTATTTACAAACTGAGTTCGGTAAACATCTAAAATTAAATCAAAAGGTCTAGCCATAAACGTAGCTTTCTGAATCCAGCTCAGTCCATAATTCCAAGCCCGCTCTGGCAACAAGCCGTACATGGGTTCTGTGGGTTGTGCAAGAAATAATTTCCGTTGACTACCCAAAAACTTCTGATTTTCAGCAAATATACTAGCGATGCGCCTTCCCGCGCCTGCAGAAATACGCAACACCGATTTGTCGTCGAAGAAAGCATGACGCAAATGAACACGAGGTGTAACAAAAGTACCCATAACATTATGATGGTCAACTCTTGCCCCAATAATTGCATTAAAACCTGCTATACCATCGTAATTATATTCAAAAAAAGCACCCAAATTGGTTTCGCTTCTAGTAATTTGTGTGGATAAAATGGTTTCGTCATAAACATCTACCATGTGCTGCAAACCGATCTTAAATTTATGAAGTGTGTTGCTCAAAATAGATTGATACACCAAATGATGGAAAAAACTGGAATAGCTAACGTTGTAGTTTTTATTACCAAAATATGCCGTTTGATTGTGTTGGCTAATGGCCGATTGGAAACCAATACTCCTATATGGAATCTCTGGGTCTACATAGCCTGTTTTGAGGTTAAACTCCCATGTATCAGTGTCGAGTTCACCACCCCAATATTGACTTTTAAATTTATGTAAATCAGGAACATAAGCCAGTTCACCTATCTGCTTTGAATCGGTTAATGCTTTAAAGCTGGCAAAAGCAACCCAACCCTTTTCAGCATCAATATATTGCCAACGACTCAGCACATTAAGTTGCTCAGAAAGGGGTGCGTCCAGAAAACCATCGTTGTTGTTATCTGTTTGTTGCGCACGTTTATTGGCGTGTACAAAAAGGGAAGTTGCCCATTTAGAAGACAAATCATATTTGCCCTGTAGGTTAATTTCTGTCCTACCATTTGCAGAACGATACCCATTTACAAACAAGGGCGGTGCCGTTAGTGGCTTGATGAGTTCCGCATTGATTTGACCGGAAATACTCTCATATCCACTGCTTACTGCGCCTGCTCCCTTTGTGATTTGAATACTTTCAACCCAAGTACCGGGCGTAAAACTTAGTCCAAAAGTTTGGTTGCTACCCCTCAAATTTGGAATGTTCTCCTGCGTAAATAAAATATATGGGCTTGTAAGTCCCAACATTTGAATTTGCTTACTTCCTGTCAAGGCATCGGCAAAGTTGACATCAATAGAGGGATTGGTCTCAAAACTTTCTGAGAGATTACAACAGGCAGCTTTGAGCAATTCGGCACTCCCAATAGTGCTTATGTTTTTGGGCGTAAAAACGGCTCGTTGCAGTGCTTTCCTGCGCTGGGACACCGTCACTTCATTTAAAGCATCGGAGGTATCAGAAATTAAAGTTACTTTAATGGGCCTGTCAAAACCAGCAGTTACTTTGATTGTTTTAAAACCCAAGTAAGAAATTACTAAAACCGTGTTTTCAAGGTTATGGATTAACGAAAAGTAACCGTCACTGTTACTAACAGTACCAGAAGTTGTGTTTTCCCAATACACGCTAGCGCCAACAAGTGGCGATTGAATACTGTTTTCTTGACTATACACATAACCTGAAACCTGATGCTGGGCGTTAACAGCACCTAAAAGACATACATAAAGGAGGAAAAAATATGATTTAAACATGATAAATAATTTAATGAAACAAACAATTTAAAAGCATTGCTTGCTGCATCAAATCAAATATTGCGCATAAAGTGTGTGTAAGTTGCCTTTGGAGCGCTTAGGTGGTGGCCTAGTGATGTGTTGTTGTAGACGATCTTTTACAATAACAGCTGTTGCCGTTGCATCACACATAACAGCAAAGTATGTGGGCAACATAATTGCAATACTGTTGTCGTTTAGAACCGTATCGTTTAGTTGCGTGTCAAATGAAGACAATTCACAACAAAAGCCACTGACCATGGGTCCTGGCTGCTCTTTTTTCTTACAACAAGTAGAAATCTCCTTATTTACAGAAGCTGCGACAAATTGATTGTGGCAAAAATGCAGCATAAAGCTGCTTTCCGTAGATAAAAATAGCGTAAATAAAGCCAATAAAAGGGCAATACGACCTTTCATAAGTTGTTGTTAATCAAGACAAAGTTAGGGATTTAATCGTTTGGCCGTTAAGAATTTCAAGTGTTCTGTCACGGACTTGCTCAAAAACTCCTTTAATTTCACAAGACTCCTCTTCACATTCGTCACATTTGCGGTAATAATTGAGCGAAACGCAGGGCAACATGGCTATGGGGCCGTCTATGATTCGCATTACTTCCGTCAAGCTAATATCCTCGGCAGCTCGAAGCAATCTAAAGCCTCCGTCCTTGCCCCGTTTGCTCTCCAAAATGCGGTTGTTCCGTAATTCTCGTAAAATTATTTCCAAAAATTTACGTGGTATTTGCTGCTCATGAGCAATATCCGATGTCATGACAGGCTTGTCATCTTGCTCATTATTAGCGATATGCACCAAAGCCCGAATCGCATATTTACATTTATTTGAAATCATATTCAAAGTTAAAAAAATAAATAATATATATCCTATCTGTTTAGTAGTATTTATTATATTTGTCAACCAATCTTAAGTTACATGTTAGTAGAACAACTATTTATTTCGGAAAAAAAGAAAAAGGTATCTAAATCCAAAGAGGGATGGTCGCGTTCATTAATCAAATCCATGAGTTGGCGTATTATAGGTACGTTAGATACCATACTTATTAGCTATTTAATTACTGGTGAAATGTCTTTTGCATTATCTATTGGAGGGATTGAACTGGTAACAAAAATGATGCTTTATGTTGCTCATGAACGCCTGTGGAACAAGGTAAACTGGGGGAAAAAGTGAGTTTACAAAAAACAAAAGCACTTAACAAGCTGCTAGAAGCAACAACAAGCCTTGATGAGCTATTCGCTTTCCTAATTGAACAACAATTGGGACAACTTGTATTTTCCACCTCTCTAGGTCAAGAAGACCAAGTATTGACACATCACATTGGAACAAATGCATTGCCCATTTCAGTTTTTACACTAGACACCGGGCGATTGTTTCAAGAAACTTACGATGTACTTGCATCAACCCAACAAAAATTTAAACTTCCTATTAAGGTTTATACTCCAAATCACGAAGCCGTTTCCGAACTGGTCACCACAAAAGGACCTAACAGCTTTTACGAATCGGTTGAAAACCGAAAAGAATGCTGTGGTGTTCGTAAAATAGAACCGCTAAAACGAGCTTTGAAAGGAAATGCTGTCTGGATAACCGGGCTAAGACAAGGACAATCGCAAAACAGAGCTGACTTGGCATTTTTTGAATACGATGAAGCGTTTAACATCATCAAATTCAACCCTTTACTACACTGGACGTTAGAAGATATAACAACATATTTAAACCATAATAAGGTTCCGCAAAACAGCCTTCACAATAAAGGTTTTGTTAGCATTGGATGTGCACCTTGCACTAGGGCCATAGCACCTGGTGAAGACATACGCGCAGGAAGATGGTGGTGGGAATCTAGCAAAAAAGAATGTGGACTGCATATAACGAAATCATGAGTATACTAAAACAATTAGAGGAAGAATCCATTTATATAATTAGAGAAGTAGCCGGGCAATTTAACAATCCCTGTTTGCTTTTCTCTGGGGGAAAAGACTCCATTACCTTATTACACTTAGCGCAAAAGGCATTTGCTCCAGCCAGCATTCCGTTTCCTTTGGTGCACATAGACACAGGGCACAATTTTCCCGAAACCATTGCACTTCGTGACAAGCTCGTGGCAGAACACGGGCTACGGCTAATTGTTGGAAGCGTTCAGAACGATATTGATGCAGGAAACGTAGTTGAGGAAAAAGGAAGACATGCCAGCAGGAACAGTCTGCAAACTACTACCCTACTCAACACCATTGAAGAACATAAGTTTGATGCCTGTATGGGTGGCGCACGCCGTGACGAAGAAAAAGCACGTGCTAAGGAACGTGTTTTTTCTGTTCGAGATGACTTTGGTCAATGGAATGAAAAACTACAACGGCCAGAACTTTTTGACATGCTAAACGGCATGATACACAACGGCGAAAACGTAAGAGTTTTTCATATTAGCAACTGGACAGAATTAGACGTTTGGCACTACATACGCCAAGAAAACTTAGAGATCCCCTCTATCTATTATGCACACGAAAGAGAAGTATTCAAACGCGATAATCAATGGATGCCCGTATCGGACTATGTACAAGTGGCAGAAAAGGATGAACGCAAACACACCTCAGTGCGTTTTCGAACTGTTGGTGACATGAGTTGTACGGCAGCTGTTTTATCAGAAGCAACTGAATTAGATACTATTATAGCTGAAATTGGAGGATCCAATTTTTCAGAACGAGGCGCACGTATGGACGACAAACGTTCAGAAGGTGCCATGGAAGAACGAAAAAAAGTAGGGTATTTTTAAGATGGAGTTAATCAAAATAGCAACGGCAGGAAGTGTTGACGACGGCAAAAGCACCTTGATTGGAAGGTTATTATTCGAAACAGGTGCATTAAAGTCTGATCAGGTTCAACATATTGAAGATAAGAGCGCAGCGCGTGGGTTTGGATATTTAGACCTATCCCTAGCCACCGATGGACTGCTCACAGAACGTGAACAAGGAATTACCATTGATGTGTCACATATTTTTTTCTCTACACCCAAAAGACGGTTTATCATTGCCGACTCCCCTGGCCATGTGGAATATACTCGAAACATGGTAACGGGTAGCTCTACAGCACAAGCGAGCATCATTTTACTTGATGCGCGAAAAGGTGTGATTGAACAAACCAAAAGACACTTTTTTATTACCCAACTTCTTGGGATTAAGCATATCATTTTTGCTATAAACAAGATGGATTTGGTTGATTACAAGCAAGAGGTTTATGAAGAAATTAAGGCAACCCTTAGCGACCTAGTTGACAAACACGGAAATAAGGATGTAAGTTATCATTATATCCCACTCTCGGCACTTTACAATGATAATGTTGTGAGCCATTCAAAAAAGCTAGCGTGGCATAAAGGAGCAGCCTTACTTGACTTGATGGAGGCAATTCCAGTAGAAAACAATAAAGCGAATGATGGTGTATTCCAAATTCAATATGTCATTCGCCCAAAACAAGAAGCCTTTCACGATTATCGCGGTTTTGCAGGAAATGTCCGCTCAGGGGTTTTTAGCGTTGGAGATGCTATCAGCATCCACCCGTCAGGAAGAAAAAGCCTTATCAAAAAAATTGAAAAATACGGCACTGCAGTTGAACGTGTTTCAGCCGGTGAAAATGCAACATTGCTTTTGGTTGATGAAATAGACGCCTCACGAGGAGACAGTATCCTAAATGAGCGAGCCAATATCAATAAAGGTAAAAGCATTAGCGCAACCTTCTGTTGGATGCAAGACAACCCCTTAACACCCGGGAACAAATATTGGCTCCAACAAGGGGTTCAGCGCAGCTTGGTAAAAGTGCAAAGTGTTCGTTCCAAAATTGACTTAAAAGCTTTGGAACAAAGCCAAACCAATCAATTGGGGCTTAACGATATTGGAAAAGGTGCGTTGGCTTTGGCACAACCCCTTTCCACAAAGCCATATAAAGAAAATCCTGCTTTAGGATCATTTATACTCATAGATACGCAAACCTTCAACACAGCTGGTGTTGGATTTATAGAAACAGCATGAAAAGCTTTAGAACCGAAGTTGAAAATCCAGTAGTTGAACATGACATACTTGAGCTAGAACGTAAAATATTTGAATTTAAAGCGGGAAAACTCGACGAAGAAAAATTCAGAAGTCTGCGTCTTGCTAGAGGAGTGTATGGACAACGACAACAAGGCGTACAGATGGTTCGCATTAAGATTCCTTATGGAAAATGTAGTGCAAAACAATTGCGTAGAATTGCTGAGGTATCTGACGAATATTCTAATGGCAATCTGCATATTACAACCCGTCAGGACATTCAAATCCATCACGTATCCCTAGACAGAACCCCAGAACTCTGGGCAGCCTTGGAACTAGATGACATAACCATGCGAGAAGCCTGTGGAAATACCATCCGAAATGTTACTGCATCTGCCATAGCTGGCGCAGACCCAAAAGAACCGTTTGATGTAACACCATATGCGCACGCCTTTTTCGAACACTTCTTGCGTAACCCCATCTGCCAAGACATGGGTCGAAAAATCAAAATTGCATTTTCGAGTACTACACAAGATGATGCGATAACATTTACGCACGATATTGGTTTTATCCCTGTTATGAAAGACGGAAAGCGCGGGTTTAAAATGCTGGTTGGTGGCGGTATTGGCGCACAGCCAAGAGTAGCCGATGTTCTAAAAGAATTTATTTCAGTTGAACGATTTATTCCATTTACTGAAGCTGTGGTGCGTGTGTTTGACCAGTTTGGGGAACGCAATCGCAGAAACAAAGCGCGCATGAAGTTTTTAATAAAAGAACAAGGGTTCGAAACTTTTGAACAACGTGTATTTGAAGTCTATAAATCGATTACCATAAAAGAAATAGCGATTGAATACAAACCCATTGTTGTAAAAGAAACTGACGTTTATAAAGCAAACGAATCTTTAGACGAGGACTACGCCAAATGGAAGTCAAGCAATGTAACTGCGCAAAAACAAACTGGCTTAGCAGCAGTCGGTATCGCAATTGACAGAGGGGATATTTCCTCAGACAAAGCACGTGCATTATCGGAAGTAATGGATGCCTTCTGTGGTGAGGATTTGCGTTTTACGATAGGTCAAAGCATCTTATTGCGAGGTGTTAGAGAAGAAAACATACCCGCATTATATCAAGCCTTACAGCAACTAGGCTTATCAAAAGCTGGATATCACAAAATCAATGATATTGTCGCCTGCCCAGGAACAGACACTTGTAATCTAGGTATTGCAAGCAGTATGGGCTTGGCAGCAGCACTACAACGAATTATCGAAGATGAATATCCTAAGGTCATTGAAAAGCATAATCTTAACATCAAAATCAGTGGCTGTATGAACGCTTGTGGTCAACACGCCATAGCGGATATTGGATTTCAGGGCATGACTGTAAAATCGAATGGGAATATTGCACCTGCTACACAAGTATTGCTCGGTGGCGGTGTTTTGGGTAATGGTGCTGGTCGCTATGCAGACAAAGTTTTAAAAGTCCCTGCCAAACGTACACCTGCCGTATTGCGCTGGTTATTGGATGACTTTGAAGCAAATGCCAACAAGGACGAAAACTTTCTGACGTATTACCTAAAAAAAGAAGCGGACTATTTCTACCAAAACCTCAAAGAATATGCAGACGTCACAAATCTAACCGATGAAGATTTTGTGGATTGGGGCAATACTGAAGTTTATGAAAAAGCCATTGGCGTTGGAGAATGTGCGGGTGTAACCATTGATTTGGTGCAGACCTTGCTCTTTGATGCGGAAGAACAACTTGAAAAAGGAAAGGATGCATTGGTAACTGGCGCTTGGGCAAACAGCATCTATTTTAGTTATGCAAGCAGAATTCGTGCAGCAAAAGCACTGCTTACAACACGAGCTGCCAAAATAAATTCACATCATTCTATCATAGATGCGTTTGAAACCCATTTTCCTACCTACCAAAGCCTTGACCCCAAAACTTTTGGTGAAATAACACGCTTGCTGAACAGCACCTCACCTAGCGAAGTTTTTGCGAAGAAATATTATGCCGAAGCTGCTCATACATTGAATTGGATTAAAAAATTTAGATATGCACAAAAAAACTAAAGGAAGCCTTACCATAGTTGGTGCGGGTCCTGGGGATGCAGAACTAATTACGCTAAAAGGGGTAAACGCCATCAAACAAGCAGAAGTAATTTTGTATGATGCCTTGGTCAATACCGAGATCCTTGCACACAACACGCAAGGGGAACACTTTTTTGTGGGCAAAAGAAAAGGAGCGCATTCCTATAAGCAAAACGAAATCAATAAGATGCTTGTCAATTTTGTAAAAGATGGCAAACATGTGGTTCGCCTTAAGGGTGGAGACGTATCTGTTTTTGCAAGAGCAGCTGAAGAAATTGAATATGCCGATCGGCATGGTATTTCGGCAAATCTAGTACCTGGAATCGCGTCTTTTACAGGCATTGCTGCTGCACATCGCATACCCCTAACAAAACGCTGTATGTACGAAAGTATTTGGGTAACCACAGGGTATACTTGCGACGGAAAACCCTCTGAAGACATACGCCATGCGGCTGAATCATCAGCAACGGTTGTTATTCTCATGGGCATGACACACCTAGAGGAGATCATGCGTATTTTCAGCAAACACAAACCTGCTAACTATCCCGTAGGCATTGTTCAAAACGGAACACTAAAGAACGAAAAATGGGTAACTGGAACGCTAGAAAACATTACTGATATTGTAAAGAAAGAAGGTATAAGTAATCCGGCCACGGTATTTGTTGGCCCAGCAGTTACAGACAGAACCGCACTGTGGAACAACCACCAAGCTTTTGCATTGGCATGAACACCCTCTACCCTATTTTTTTAAAAACAGAGCAGCTTGAAGTCTTGATTGTAGGCGGTGGATACGTCGCACTGGAAAAACTTCAATTCCTGTTTAAGTCATCGCCCAATGCCTGTGTGACTCTTGTGAGCCCTATGTTAAGGGCGGAAACAAAAGATTTTATTCAAAACAAAAATGTTAAGGTTATAAGTCGCGCTTTTCATTCACGCTATTTAAAAAACAAAAACATTGTAATCGCCACCACAGATAACCCAAAAGTGAATGATCGCGTGTATAAGCTTTGTCGAAAAAAGCACATTTTAGTCAACGTGGCAGACAACCCACCACGCTGCGATTTCTATATGGGGGGCATCGTAACCAAAGGAAACCTTAAAATTGCCATTTCCACAAACGGAAAATCACCTACTTTAGCAAAACGTTTACGACAGTGGTTAGAAGCATTTTTGCCAGAAGAAACCGATGCATTACTCGATAAGCTTTACGTCTATCGGAATAAGTTAAAAGGAGATTTTGAGCAAAAAGTTTTAGCAATGAATAAATTAACAGAAAAACTACTCGAGCAAGATGATTAAAACAGACATTATTATTATTGGTGCGGGACCCGTCGGGCTATTTGCCGTATTTGAAGCAGGTCTAATGAAGTTACGCTGTCATTTAATCGATGCCATTCCACAACCTGGCGGGCAATTATCTGAAATTTATCCAAAAAAACCCATTTACGATATTCCTGGATATCCTAGCGTATTGGCAGGAGAATTGGTGGATAAGCTCATGGAGCAAGCTGCGCCATTCAAGCCTGGCTTTACACTTGGTGAACGTGCCGATAGTATCGAAAGACAAGATGATGGCTCCTTTATAGTAACCACTAGCAAAGGCACGCAACATCATGCACCCGTGATAATGATAGCTGGCGGCTTGGGAAGTTTTGAACCGAGAAAACCCCTAATCAGCAATATTGGAGAATTTGAAGAAAAAGGCGTCCGATACATTGTTAAGGATCCCGATCAGTTTGAAGGAAAAGATATGGTCATTTCTGGCGGTGGTGATTCTGCCCTTGACTGGGCCATCTACTTTGCAGAAAAAGGCAGTTTTGTACACCTTGTTCACAGAAGCGACCGCTACAGAGCCCACAAAGACTCCGTGTCAAGAGCACAAGAGCTGGCTGCTGCTGGCAAAATGAAACTTCACACTTTTGCAGAAGTTAAAGAACTAAATGGAGATGATGATTTAACAGCTGTAGTCATTCATACCAAAGAAGCTAATACCACTGTTGATACTGAACTATGGTTTCCCCTATTTGGTTTGTCGCCAAAACTTGGACCCATAGGCGACTGGGGACTTGACATTGAGAAAAACGCCATAGTCGTTGATACTTTTGATTATCAAACCAATCGTCCAGGCGTATTTGCCATTGGGGATGTAAACACCTACCCGGGCAAATTAAAACTCATTTTGTGTGGCTTTCACGAAGCCACGCTTGCCGTACAAACGGCATACAATATCATCAATCCTGACAAGAAATTTACCCTCAAATACACTACTGTGCAAGGGGTGCAAGGATTCGAAGACGAACAACCAAAACAGACCATAACATCTTGAGTCTAGATATTAACATTACAGTTATTGACCGTGAGGGTACGGAACATGAGTTTGCTGTTCCAACAGACATGAATCTTAACCTTATGGAGGTTTGCAAAGGATATGACCTTCCAGTAGCCGGGATATGTGGGGGTATGGCCATGTGTGCTTCCTGTCAAGTTTACATACTTACAGAAGAACATTTTGGCGAACGAAACGACGATGAACAGGCCATGCTAGATGAAGCCTATCACGTTGAAGAAAACTCACGATTGGGATGTCAAATCCCCATAACTGCCGAGCTAAATGGATTGAAAGTTAAAATTGCCCCCGAGGAGCAATAAGCTTTTTGCGCTCAAAGGCTTCAACTCGTTCCAGGGCATTTTGGCGAATATCTTCCCAGAACAAAGTGACATCAAAGCGGTGGTAGTCCTTAACAAAAGACATCCAAAATCGCTTGGGTACTTTGGGTAAACTCACCCACAACATGCCGTTGATCTTTTCAACTTCCAAGCTCTTATCATAAATTATGTTGTCGTAATACAACAATCCCTTATGATCAGAAATAAGACTCTTTTTACTAGCGTCCCAAGTCACAGGGTTTGTGGTAACGGCATTGTTATACCATGCATAATATGTAGGATATTTTCCTTTTTTGTAGCTGTTCCAGCTGACATAACCCCCAATTTGGTCAGAATAAACAAGTGGTTTTAACTCCTTAAACTCGTCTTCCAGAATACGGGTGCCAATCAAATAGGCAGCTACCAACTGGTGTTGGAGCGCTTGTCCATCAAAATATTCTTGCAATAATTTCTTTAAGTGCAATGCTCCTTGGCTATGACCGGCTAAAATAATGGGACGCCCGTTGTTTTCATACGCCATATAGTGGTCAAATGCGGCTTTCACATCAGCATAAGCTAAGGCTATGGCTGCATTACCCCCTTGATTTCTATAGGGTTCAAAAAAAGCACGGTAGTGGTTCTGACGATAAAAAGGCACAAATAAACGCCCCGCGTCAGCCCAAGCTGAAGCTTGATAAGGCAATATCCATTTTAGGACGTCTGCATTTACTTTAGCATCATCAATAGCTGCATTCCAACTTATGTCCTTCTTATATGTTAAAAGAGTTGGATAGACATAAAAAACATCTGCGGAAGCAGCATCAAAAGCAGCGCCTATTTCATTTCCTTCGGATGAAATACCGGCATATACCGCCCAATGCTTTGACGCTGCATAATCAATCTCGTGCGTGCTCGGTAAAAAAGAAGCCGTCTGGTAACTAAGCTTACACCCACCTAACAAAAAGGATAGACAGAGAAAAATTAAGATTGAATGTATTCGCATTTAAACAATTTTCAAATATGTACAATTATACACATCAAAAATATATTAAAACTATGGTGAAAGTTTGTTTATATTTAAAAATAAAAATCCGAACATCTTACAACATGAAAATAACTATTTCAAAATTTCAGGTCCTATTTTTTGTTTTATTCACACTATCAGCTTGTACAAGTGATGATGAAAAAGATATTTCAGCGGAATGCAGCCCTATTGAAAAGGGAACCAAAATTATGCCTTTAGGAGCATCTCGGGTACAAGGGTTTCCAGGTCTTTTTGAAAGCTATCGCTACGAATTGTGGAAAGACTTAATCGATGGAGGCTTTGAGTTTGACTTCGTTGGTAACAATGAAGACTTATGGGAATATGCATCCTACAAGAATTATTGTTTTGACAATGAACATGAAGGACGTGGCGGTTGGACTGCAGCGCAAATAAATGATAACATCGAAAGTTGGCTGACTGCAGTTGGAGATGTGGATATTGTGCTCTTTAGCTCACCAGGCGGAAATGATGCATTAGATGGCGCCGACTTAGAAGGTATTATTGCGAATGTCAACAGCATTATAGACAAAATACAAGCACATAATTCAAATATCACCATCATTATTGAACAGCTCGCGCCTGGAAAAACATCGTTTATGACAGAAGAATATACGTTGCTTTTTACTCAAATGAAGACGGTCGTTACACAAATTGCAAGTAGTAAAACAACCGCAACATCTGAAGTAGTTGTTGTGGATATGGCCACTGGATTTACAGACGGTATGTTGGCAGATGACATACATTACAACCAAGCAGGTGCAGCATTTATAGCAGAACGCTATTACAATACGCTAGTTCCATTTTTAGATTAAGTTTTATTTTAAAAAATTTGTATATTTTGGTAATATGAAAAATTACGCAGTACTTTTTGTTTTTTTAATCACGATAACTTCTTGCAAACACAGCCAACTCGAAGTAGGCTTAGATGCAAAAAGCGGCTCTAATGCAGCGGGCTTTGCCCTATTAAGCGAACAAGATGGGGTAGTTAAGCTAAGTGCAACCATCCGTGGGCTATCAGCAGGAACGCATGCCATACATCTTCACGAAAAGGCCGATTGTTCTTCTGATGACGGCAAATCAACAGGAGGTCATTGGAACCCAACATTTACTCCACACGGAGCTTGGGGCGATGAAAAAGGCTATCATAAAGGCGATATAGGAAACTTTGAGGTTGGTGAAAATGGCATCGGAAGGGTGTATTTTGAGACTGACGAATGGTGTATTGGCTGTGATGATGATACAAAAAATATTCTTGGAAAAGCCATTATAGTACATCAAGGTGCTGATGATTTTACGTCACAGCCTTCGGGAGCTGCAGGTGCACGCATTAGCTGTGCTGGAATTGTAGAATAGCTATTTTTTAGGTACCTGCCCAATAGCTTCAGAAATCTGCATAATAAGTTCGTCTGTTGATTTTTCAAAATCAAATTCCATGGGTGGCTTTATGTGCATGGTTTGCTTAATTCCCTTTTTCTTAATGAAGATTCCTTTTTTATCAAACGAACGACGAAAACCATCGATTTGTATGGGTACAACTATGGGATTGTAGGTTTTAATAATATGCAGCGTTCCCTTGCGCACAGGAGCAAATGGTTTAGTAGTCCCCTGTGGAAAAGTAATTACCCAACCGTCATCCAAAGCTTTGCCAATATTTGAAATATCGCTCATCTTTACCTGTCGATTGATAGATTTGCCTTTTTCACGCCACGTGCGTTCTATGGAAATAGAACCGGTGTAAGCCAAAATACGAGGTAAAAAACCAGCCTTCATGGTTTCTTTGGCGGCGATATAATACACATTTAACTTTGGTCGCCAGATATAGCGCAAATAATTCAAATTGTCATCACGACCTGCAAGACTGGCAAAAAACACATGAAACATAGCGGTTACATCGGCAAAATACGTTTGATGATTAGATATAAAAAGTACATTTTTATCTGGAAGATCGCGGATAATTTCTGATCCCCTTATGCTTAAATTATTAAACTTGTTAAAGCGATGACGCGTAAAAAACCCCAATAGGCGAATGAGCCAAAGCTTAATAAAAATATAATGTCCGAATGGATTGCGTTTAAACACGAATTAAATTTGTTTAGCAAAAGTACAAAAGCAGTAACAAATAAAAATAGCTCTTGACAAGAAAGGAAAAATAGTAACTTTACAACGTATGAAACGTAATTTTCTTTTGCTGTTTATCGTGATTTTCTCAAGTACGCTGTTGTCTTGCACTACTACAACTACGCCTATGCAACATAAAAAAATGGATACAGCTATTTCTGAACCAACGATATTAAAAGAGGTATTACCGAAAAAAAAAAGCGACCTACCCCTAAGCGATGAAACCGCAATTCCCTTTTTAAAGAAATTTGGGGAAGAAAACCCTGAAAACAAAGTGCGGATAGAAACCCCACTGGGTAGTTTTGATATTTTACTTTTCAAAAACACACCCTATCACAGGGCAAATTTTATTTTTCTGACAAAACAACGCTATTTTGACAATACCTATTTCCACAGGGTTGTTCCAGATTTTATTATTCAAGGAGGGAATTCTGATAATGCAGATACAGGACAAAAAAGACGGAAAATTGGAAAATACTTGTTACCTCCCGATACACGTAAGGGCTACAGGCACCATCGGGGTGTGATATCTATGCCTAGCAGCGAAATTGAGAACCCCCACAAACTGGCATCTCCCTATGAATTTTTTATTGTACATCAATCTCCAGGTGCGTATCATTTGGATGGGAGCTATACTGTTTTTGGAAAGGTTGTACGCGGCATGGAAGTCGTTGATGCTATAAATGCACTACCAACAGACAAGCGCGAGTGGCCGTTAACCAATATGCGTATGCATGTAACCGTTTTAACCGAATAAAATGACCATAACCCAACTTAAGTACTGTATTGCAGTAGCAGAACATCGAAATTTTACAACTGCTGCGCAACACGTCCATGTAACCCAGCCAACTTTGAGTATGCAAATTCAAAAATTGGAACAAGAGCTAGACCTTAAAATTTTTGATCGTACCCAAAAACCCATAGGGCTTACAGCAGTAGGTGAAAAAATCATTCAACAGGCGCATCTTATCGTAGCTGAATCAGACAGGATACAAGATGTCATTCAACAAGAAAAAGGTCTGATAGGTGGTAGTTTTAAACTTGGCATTATACCTACGGTAATGTCCACGCTACTCCCTTTGTTTTTACAAACGGTCTTAAAGGCATATCCAAAACTTGTCTTGGAAATTGAAGAAATGCCTACGAAACAAATTATTGAGCATTTAGAAAAGGGCACGCTTGATGCAGGTATTGCAGCTACTCCATTGGATTATGAACACATATTGGAAAAGCCCCTCTATTACGAGCCCTTTACAGTGTACGTTCCGAAGCATTCGATGTTGAACAGAGAAAAAAATATTACTGCCGATATGCTAAAAACCGAACAGGTCTTGCTCTTACAAGACGGGCATTGTTTTCGAAATTCAGCACTGAACATTTGTAAGATAAAACACGAAATACCCCTTACCTTCGAAATAAAAAGCGGGAGTTTTGAAACGCTAGTGCAATTGGCAGAAGAAGGATTGGGCATAACCTTATTGCCGTATTTGCACGCTCGAAAGCTAAACGAGCTTCAGCAAAGAAATCTAAAATCATTTGAAGCACCCGAACCAGCAAGGGAAGTCAGCATGGTCTACCACCAGCGAAAGCTAAAACTCCATATTATTGAAGCCTTACATGATAAAATAAGAGCGATTATTAGGGGGGCTATAATTTACGAGGACATTAAAATCATCAGTCCAAAGTAAGATGCGACTTTTCAAGTTTTGATACCCATTGTTTAAGTCTTCCATAGTCGTACGTATCAAGCTGGCTTTTGGCCTTTTTTAGTTCTTTATAGAAGATGCTAGGGTATTCGTAAACATTTGCTAAAATCTTTTTAAAGTACGATACTGTTGGTTTTGGAGACATGGTTAATGTTTCACACGAAATACGGAAATAGAGTGCAACAAAAGTGTTGTAGAAATGTTAATTTTTAACTTTTATCGTCCACAAAAAAGAAAAGGAAGACAACTCATCCCCTACTTTGTCAAGGCCTTTTGCATGAAGCCAAATTTGTTGGGGTGTATGGGTTTCTTTGGCGGCATCAATAGCAGCTGAAACAGCTTCGCCCTGTGAGCAACTAAAATTTATTCGTCCGACGGCTTTTTTTGAAAACGTAGCCTTGTTTTCGATAACTAACATGGAAGCTTTTGTGTTGGTATGATGTAAGGCATGCATGATTAGGGCACCAGTACTTAATTCGGCTGCCATCCCCTGAACTGCCCAAAACATCGAGCGAAAAGGGTTTTTATTCATAAAGTTCAAGCGCACACGGACAGTACATTGTTTTTCATCTATACTTCTTACGCGTACACCAGTAAAATAGGCTGCTGGCAGCTTAAAGAGCGTAAAGAATTTGATAGATGAAGGTGTAATGCGCATGATCTAGGCGGGAGTTTCGATAGTAGCCAAATAGCGTTCAGCATCTAAAGCAGCCATACAGCCTGTTCCGGCTGCAGTAACGGCCTGACGGTATTCTTTGTCTTGAACGTCTCCAGAAGCAAACACGCCAGGTATATTTGTTTTGGTGGATTTTCCTGCTGTAATTAGATAGCCTGCGTCATCCATGTCAAGCTGACCTTTAAAGATATCTGTGTTGGGCTTGTGGCCTATGGCTATAAAAAGTCCTGTTATGCTGATCTCTTCTTTTTCACCCGTTTGATTGTTGACCATTCGAAGCCCTTCAACTACCATATCCCCCAATACTTCGTCAATTTCGGTGTTGTAGCGCAAATCAATATTTGGTGTGGAAGTAACACGGTGCTGCATGGCTTTTGAAGCTCTCATGTGATCTTTACGGACCAACATGGTTACCTTCTTACAAATGTTAGCCAAGTATGTTGCTTCTTCTGCAGCGGTATCTCCGCCACCTACAATAGCCACATCCTGCCCTTTATAAAAGAACCCATCGCAAACCGCACAGGCCGAAACACCTCCACCTCGTAAACGCTGTTCACTCGGAAGGCCTAAATATTTGGCAGTAGCTCCCGTAGAAATAATAACGGTTTCAGCAAACACTTCTTTATTGTCATCAATAGTAACGCGGTGCAACCCACCAACTTCTTTAGAAAATTCTACTGCAGTGGCCATGCCAATACGCACGTCAGTACCAAAGCGTTCCGCTTGCTGTTGAAGTTGCACCATCATGGTTGGGCCGTCAACTCCATCTGGATATCCAGGAAAATTATCAACTTCTGTGGTGGTCGTAAGTTGTCCTCCAGGCTCCAAACCTGTATAAACAACCGGTTTTAAATCTGCTCGGGCAGCATAAATAGCGGCCGTATAACCGGCAGGTCCAGATCCAATAATAAGCGTTTTGATATGTTCAGGTGCATCACTCATGGCTAATAATTTAAATTCAAAATTACTGGTTTAAGATGATAGGTTGGGTATATTACTATCAAAAGTTATTATCAATCTATTATCTAAAATGATAAGAAAATATGTTTGGCAACCTTGTGATATATTCTATATTTGCAATCCGTTTAACGGGGTGTAGCGTAGCCCGGTCATCGCGCCTGCTTTGGGAGCAGGAGGTCGCAGGTTCGAATCCTGCCACCCCGACAAAAATAAATTGGGATTTCTTTGATGTAATCAACGTGTCCCAATTATTCTACCGATTTTCATTCGGGATGTGGCGCAGCCTGGTAGCGCACACGCATGGGGTGCGTGGGGTCGCAGGTTCAAATCCTGTCATCCCGACTTTTTTCTAAAACATCTTCCTATAACATTTTACAATGTCGCGTTATTTTCAATACTTTTAACCCCGTGAGCTTTACTGCGCCATATGATCAATAAAAATTACGATATACTTATTGTAGGCGGAGGTGCTGCTGGTTTTTTTTCAGCAATCAATACTGCCCAAAAAAATCCGAAATTAAAGATTGGTATTTTAGAGCGCGGAAGCAACGTGTTGTCTAAAGTAAGAATTTCTGGAGGTGGACGCTGCAACGTAACCCATGCCGAGTTTGAACCAAAGCCCCTATCATCAAATTATCCAAGAGGTCAGAAAGAATTATTAGGGCCTTTTCATGCCTTCATGACAGGTGATACCATGCAATGGTTTGAGGATAGAGGTGTTCGCTTGAAAATTGAAGAAGATGGACGCGTATTTCCAGAATCAAATTCTGCTCAGACTATTATTGATTGCTTTACATCAGAAGCTGATAAATACAATATTGATGTATTGCTTAATCATTCTGTTCAAAACATAATTACTTCTAATAAAAGGTGGGAACTTGCAACTCCCAAAGGAACTTTTAGCGCCGAAAAAATACTTATTGCAACAGGAAGTAGCCCAAAAATATGGACACTACTAGAGGAATTGGGGCATCAAGTTGTAACGGCTGTACCCTCGTTATTTACGTTTTCCATTTCGGATCCTCGTTTAAAATCAATCCCAGGAGTTGTGGCGAAACACGTCGAACTGGCCGTCAACGACAGCACATTAACTTCATCTGGCCCGTTGCTAATTACGCATGCTGGCATAAGCGCCCCGTCTGTTCTCAAATTATCAGCCTACGGAGCTATTGAACTAGCAAAACGAAACTATAATTTTGATTTGACCATTAATTTTATTGCACAAGATTTCACAACTTGTTTGCGAGAATTAGAGCACCAAAAAAATGAAAGCCCAAAAAAATTAGTCCGTAAATCTGCATTGTTTGGCTTGCCAAAACGCTTATGGGAACAGCTCGTCATTGGAGCTGATTTTCCAACCGACATCAAATGGGCAGAAACGAATCAAAAGCAACTTCAAAAACTAGCCACACAGCTAACTTCTGCAGTATTTAAGGTAACGGGGAAAAGCACCTTTAAAGAAGAGTTTGTAACAGCAGGAGGTGTAGCACTCAAAGAAATTAACTTCAAAACCTTTGAGAGCAAGATTCATAACAATTTATTTTTCGCAGGTGAAGTCCTCAATATTGATGCTGTCACAGGTGGCTTTAACTTTCAAAATGCTTGGACCGGGGCATTTATTGCCGCACAAAAAATGGGCGCACATCCCAACGCGATTTAGAATATCATAGGGTTTTTATCGTTTATGTTTCTGTTAACATTTAACAATTTAAAGAAGCAGACGATCAACAATGGAAGCTTATCTTTACAAAAACATCGATACGTGATAATTGGAATTAGTGGCGGTACAGGTGCAGGCAAAACTACCCTGGTCAATTATGCAGCAAACCTGCTGGGTAAAAACGATACACTCATACTCTCGCAAGATCGGTACTATAAGCACTTGCCAGCATTGTCATTTGAAGAACGTTGTCTAATCAACTTCGATCATCCTGATGCACTTGATTTGGATTTACTCGCGGCTCATGTTATGCAACTTCAAAAGGGTAACTCAATAAAAAGCCCTGTATATTCGTTTGAACAACACTTGCGTATGGATGACATTGAAGTTTTTCACCCAAAAAAATATATTTTAATTGAAGGTATTTTGGTGTTTGCTCATGCCCCACTTCGTGAATTATTTGACTATAAAGTGTATATTGATGCTGATATTGACAAACGTATTGAAAGACGAGTAAAGCGTGACGTAAGTACGAGAGGCAGAACAAAAGAAGAGGTGTTAGCTCGTTTTGAAAACACGTTGCACACCATGCACAATCAGTTTATAGCGCCTCATCTAAGCGCATCAGATATGGTTATAAAAAACAACGATTTGAATTTTGCAAAAGATCAAATGCATCTGTGGATTGAAACGGTAATCAAATGAAAAAGCTTTTTAAAAACCCATGGTTTAAGTTAGCTACAAATCTGTATGCTTTAATTGGGGTATTCTTTGTTGTTTGGATGGTTTTTCTAGATTCCAATTCGCTGCTCATCTACTTTAGTCTTGAGCGTAAATTATCGGAATTAGAAAGACAAAAAAACACCTTGGAAGAAAGTATCGCTGTAGACAGAAAAACACTCTTGCAATTGAGCGACTCCATAGAAATGGAACGCTATGCACGGGAACGCTATTTGATGAAAAGAAAGAATGAGGATGTATATCTCATTGAGTATGCAGATACCATTAATTAATTGATTAACTAAATAAAATAAGATGAAACACGCAGAACAAATGTTACGGGACGATGCATTAGCGGGAAAGGTTATCGTCGTAACTGGCGGCGGAAGTGGGCTGGGCAAGTCAATGACCCGATATTTTCTAAAACTTGGTGCTAAAGTTGCCATAACTTCTCGTAATATCGAAAAACTGGAAACTACCACACAGGAATTAATGCAAGCTACTGGGGGCGATTGTTATGCCGTGGCTTGTGATGTTCGCAACATTGAAGAAGTTGAGTCTATGCACCGGCAAGTATTAGAAAAATATGGTCCCGTAGACGTATTGGTCAATAATGCAGCAGGTAACTTTATAGCCCCTACCGAGCGATTGTCTTCAAATGCCTTTGACACCATTCTCGATATTGTACTCAAGGGAACAAAAAACTGTACGCTAACTTTTGGTAAGCATTGGATAAAAACCAAGCAACAAAATACCAACGTACTCAATATCGTAACCACCTATGCATTTACAGGATCAGGCTATGTAGTTCCTTCTGCTTGTGCCAAAGCAGGAGTTTTAGCCATGACACGTTCATTGGCTGTCGAATGGGCTAAATACGGTATGCGTTTTAATGCTGTTGCTCCCGGTCCCTTCCCGACCAAAGGCGCATGGGATCGCCTATTGCCTGCGCCAATAAAGAAGAAATTTGATCCAAAAAAGCGCATTCCAATTGGACGAGTCGGTGAACACCAAGAGCTGGCCAATCTAGTTGCCTACATGGTGTCCGATTTTGGTGCCTACCTCAACGGTGAAGTAATCACCTTAGACGGAGGCGAATGGCTCAAAGGAGCGGGGCAGTTTAACAATTTGGAGCAGGTTAAAAAAACCATGTGGGACTTATTAGAGCTTGCCATTAGGAAGAAAAAATAGTTAACATAAATTTGGTACAAACTACTGCATTTTAGTAGTATTTTTACACTTCATTAGTTGGGATGGGAAATATTATTGCCATAGCGAATCAGAAAGGAGGGGTTGGAAAAACAACTACTTCAGTAAATCTTGCGGCTTCACTTGGCGTACTTGAAAAAAAGGTACTCCTTGTTGATGCTGATCCACAAGCAAATGCTACTTCTGGACTAGGCATTGAAGTGGATGCTGTTGAAAAAGGATCTTATCAAGTATTAGAGCATACCGTCACTGCTAAAGAAGCTATTGTAGCTACAAACTCACCAAATCTGGACCTAATACCAGCACATATTGATCTGGTTGCAATCGAAATTGAATTGGTTGATAAAACCAATCGAGAAATGATGCTTCGCAAGGCATTGGAACCAATTAAGGATGATTACGATTATATTTTTATTGACTGTGCACCTTCGCTTGGGCTCATTACATTAAATGCACTTACGGCTGCTAATTCGGTTATCATTCCCATTCAATGCGAATACTTTGCTTTAGAAGGCTTAGGCAAATTGTTGAATACCATTAAAAGCATACAGAAAATCCACAATGCAGATCTTGGTATTGAGGGCATGCTGCTGACCATGTACGACTCAAGGCTACGCTTATCGAACCAAGTGGTGGATGAAGTAAAAAAACATTTTGGAAATATGGTGTTTAGCACCATTATCCAAAGAAATGTAAAGCTAGGGGAAGCACCCAGCTTTGGAGAAACAATTATTGATTACGATGCCACCAGCAAAGGGGCTTCCAGCTATTTGAAGCTAGCGCAAGAACTAATCAACAAAAAAAAGTAATATGGCAAAAGCAAAAAAACGGCAAGCCATGGGACGTGGGCTATCAGCGCTACTCCCAACAGATGAAAATCTTGTTCAAGGCAATGTAGAAGGAAAGGTTATTGAACTCCCCCTTAATCAAATCGAAACCAATCCTTTTCAACCCCGAACGCAATTCAACCCAGATACTTTAGCACAACTGGCTTCGTCTATTTCTGAGCTTGGCGTTATTCAACCCATAACGGTGAGAAAACTAAATGACAACCGCTATCAATTGGTTTCTGGGGAGCGACGCTTCAGGGCTTCTCAGTCTATTAATCTAAAATCCATCCCCGCTTTTGTTCGTGTCGCAAACGATCAAGAGTCGTTGGAGATGGCATTGGTTGAAAACATCCAAAGAGATGATTTAGACCCTATTGAAATCGCATTGAGCTATGAAAGGCTTATCAATGAAATTAAGCTTACACAAGAGCAAATGAGCAAACGTGTCGGAAAAAAGAGATCAACCGTTACCAATTACTTGCGTTTGTTGCATCTAGACCCCATCATCCAGTCAGGCATCAGGGATGGTTTTATAAGTATGGGTCACGGACGTGCATTACTCAGCGTAGCAGACAAACAAGAACAATTAAAGTTGTATAAAAAAATTGTCGCTAACGGGATGTCTGTAAGAGCAACAGAACAAGCAGTAAAACCAAAAAAAGCCAAAACACCCTCGACCCAAAATTATACAGCAAAACACCTAGATGCATTTAAAACCTTTTTCAATGCTCCCGTACAAACTACTGTTGACAAAAACGGTGCAGGGAAAATCATTATTACATTCGCTTCTGAAGAGGAATTTGAAAACATCCGTAAAAAACTAAACTAGTGAAGCGTTTCGCACTTTTCCTTCTTTTATCATGCTGTGGTTGTTTCGTGTTTGGACAACAAATTATAGCAGACGATATACGAAAATTAGAAAATGAAGACCCCCTAAGACCCGCAAAAGCAGCGTTTTACTCAGCAGTACTTCCTGGTTTGGGGCAAGCCTACAACAAACGCTATTGGAAAATTCCTCTTGTTTATGGAGCTATTGGAGCTTCAATATACACCTACAATCAAAATCATAAAAACTATTTGCGCTATCGAGACGCCTACAAAAGAAGGATTGCTGGATATAACGATGATGAATTTCAAAGCCTTATCACAAGTACAGACCGCTTGGTAGACGGTCAAGACTTTTATAAGCGTAACAGAGATCGTTCCATGATTTTTATCTTGGGCTTTTATTTTCTTAATATCTTGGACGCCAATATTGATGCCCACTTAAAACAATACAATGTAAACAGCGATTTAACAGTAAAACCCTATTTTGATGTTGCGCCTGTTGGTGCACAACCGGTAGCGGGAATGCGCGTCGCATTAACTTTTTAATATGAAAATAGCTCTTTTAGGATACGGAAGAATGGGTAAGGCCATTGAAAGCATCGCAAAGTCAAGAGGCCATGAAATTGTTGCCATCATTGACAAGGACAATCCTAAAGACTCCTTAAATGGTGCTGAAGTCGCCATAAACTTTAGTGTTCCATCCGCTGCAGTAGCTAATATTACACACGCCATAAACGAAGGTGTAGCAGTAGTTTGTGGCACAACAGGCTGGCTTGATAGCCGTGCGGATATCGAATCAAGGTGTGCGTCAAAAAAAGGAGCCTTTTTGTATGCTTCAAACTTCAGTTTAGGGGTAAATATATTTTTTGCGCTCAATGAAAAGCTCGCACAAATGATGGGGCAACACAAAGAATACAATGCGAGCCTAACAGAAATTCATCATACCCAAAAGCTAGATGCACCTAGTGGCACAGCCATCACGCTTGCAGAAGGTGTTTTACCATACATTGATAAAAATACGTGGGCATTGGAAGAAGATGCAAAAGAAAAGGATCTACCCATACGGGCAGAGCGCTTGCCAGATGTTCCAGGTACGCATACCGTAGACTATAACTCACCAACAGATAAAATCAGCATTGAGCATGTCGCACACAATCGCGATGGTTTTGCCTTGGGAGCCGTTGTTGCTGCCGAGTGGATTAATGGTAAAAGCGGTATTTTTACAATGAAAGATGTGTTAAACATAACCTAAACCTCCAAATTATGACTCTATCACAATGGGCACTGTTTGTGTTACTCTGTCAAGTTCTCATGTTTGTAAAACTGTGGAAATTATACAAAAAAGCGGGCTATGCTCCCTATTTGGCAGCTATTCCCTTCTATAATTCAGTTATTCTACTTCGAATCATTGGACGGCCCTCTTGGTGGGTAGTCCTGTTGTATTTTCCTATTGTGAATCTGTTAATGCTCCCTGTAGTCTGGGTAGAAACGGCAAGGAAGTTTGGTAAAGACTCGCTAACAGGCTCTTTCTTGGCTTGGGCAACCCTAGGACTATACGGCTTCTATATAAACTACGCCAGCGACGTACACTATAACCCAGAGCAGTCTACAGCACCAAAAACAAAATTTGGTCAATTTATTGGTTCAATAGTATATGCGGTGGTAATTGCTACTGTTGTACATGCTTATTTTATGCAACCTTATATCATTCCGACAGGTTCATTAGAAAAATCATTATTGGTAGGAGATTTTCTATTGGTTAGTAAATTCCATTATGGCGCCCGAGCACCACAGACGGTGGTCTCGTTTCCTATGGTTCACGATACCATTCCATTGGTCAAAACAAGGTCCTATTTAAAAAAACCACAACTCCCCTATTTAAGACTTCCAGGGCTGCAGCAAATAAAACGAAACGACATTGTCGTATTTAGTTGGCCTGCAGATACGGTAAGGCAGTTTTTCAAGAAAGAAGCAGGTGTTGTAAAGCCTATTGACAAAAAATCCAATTATGTGAAACGTTGTGTTGCCATTCCTGGGGATACACTCAGCATAATAGATGGGATTATACACATTAATGGAGCGGAATCTATTATGCCGGACCGAGCTAAGCCCATTTTCGGCTACAGGGCTTACAACGAAAAGGGAATCTCTGCCAGAAGGCTCATCAATGCAGGTTATGACGACCTTACACGAAAGTTCTTAATCACAAACATTACCCAGCCCATACTTGATGCGTTAAGACCCCATTTATTGATGATCGCCAATCCAGATCCGAATAATTATCAAGTGCTTACTGGAGCTAGAGGTTTACCCCTTAACATTGTTCAGCAATACCGTATTCAGGCCAAGGAGTTGTTGGAAACCCAGAAAAGCCTGTTTCTAACACTAAAAGAAGCAGAGGAGTTGCCAAATCAATTAAAGTTAGACAGCCTAAAACGAAACATCAATAGCATGCGAACCTACAACGATACTTATTTTCCAAATAATGTTCGCTATAACTGGAACGAGGATCAATTTGGACCTCTTGTCATGCCTAAGAAAGGAGTTACCGTAAGCCTAAACCCGAAAAATGTAGCGCTTTATAAAAAGATTATTTCAGATTATGAATTTAATGCTTTAGAGATTAATGATGATACCATAATGATTAATGGATCGCCCGCAGACAGCTATACCTTTAAGCAAGGGTATTACTGGATGATGGGTGACAACCGTCACCGTTCTGAAGACAGTCGCTTTTGGGGATTTGTACCAGAAGATCACATTGTTGGAAAACCAGTCTTTATATGGATGAGCATTGATGGTTTTATGGATGGATTTCGCAATTGGAACGTACGTTGGGATAGGGTCTTTACTACCGTTGGCGGATCAGGAAAACCCGTATCTTATCGTTGGTATTTTGCAGCCTTTGTAGCTATTTGGCAAGGGATTGTATGGTACAGAAGGCGTTCTAAAAAAGCATAAATGAGTACCGTTGTTGCGCCCTTAGCGTATACGGGCTCCATTGGCTTGTGGAAGCTTATGGCAACTGCACAAACGCTTATCATAGAGCAATACGACTATTATCAAAAGCAAACGCTTCGAAACAGAACGTACATACACGGAGCAAACGGAAAATTATTGCTGTCAATCCCTGTTAAGCATCTTGGAAAAATAGGACATCAATATTACCATAATGTTGCAATAGAAAATAGTTTTGCTTGGCAAAAACAACATTGGAAATCCATACAATCAGCCTATCGTTCTTCTCCCTATTTTGAATTTTACGAAGATGAGTTAGCTGTTTTTTACAACACTTCATTTTCGTCGTTGTACGCCTTTAACAAGGCTTATTTTGAGCTACTACTAAAGCTCATGGGCTGGAAGCCTAGGTTAGTGTATACCCAAAGCTATGAAGCAAGAATTGCTGCTACAGACATTAGAGCTCAAATAGAACAGAAGAACAACACTGCTGATGTAGGAATCAAATACACTCAGGTATTTGAAGAAAAAAATGGATTTATTCCGAATTTATCCATAATAGACCTGTTGTTTAATGAAGGACCAAATACCTTGACATTGTTAAAAGGGCGTATTTAGTTAAAAAAAGCTACATTTAATACTAAACCCCAAATAATGAAAGATCCTAAGATAATAGGCATTGGTGGTGTTTTTTTCAAAGCAAAGTCGGCAGAAAATCTTCAAAACTGGTATCAAAACCAACTTGGACTCGTGCTCAATCTTTACGGGGCTACCTTTGAAATGCGTCATTCCAAGAACCCCAAAAAAGCAAAATACATTCACTGGAATATTTTTCCCAATGACACAGCATACTTCAAACCATCTGAAAAAGACTTTATGATAAATTACCGTGTTCAAGAAATTGAAGCCTTGGTAAAAAAACTAAAGAGTATTGGCGTAACCATCATTGATAAAATAAGTGCTTATCCTTATGGCAAGTTTGTGCATATTCTCGATCCTGAAAGAAATATAATAGAGCTGTGGGAACCAAAAGAAGATTTTTTCGACACCCTACACGTACCCACAAATAAATAAAAAGCAGGCCATAAGCCGGATTCTGTCGTGCCTTATCATTAATCTAGGCGATGCATTACTGCAACGCTCAATCCGCCTACCCTCCAACTTGGACGCGCTATCCTAAACGTTGGTTTACATGGCGTTTCACCGCATAGAGTTTACCTGGTTTCACTACAGCCGAACTGTACTTGCTTTCTGTTGCACTGGTCCTACTCTGATAAATCAAAGCGACGGGCGTTACCCGCTATACTGCGCTATGGTGTCCGGACTTTCCTCTCCGCCAAGGCGGAGCGATAAGGAGGCCTGCGGGACAAAAATACACTATTCCCCCATTTGTATCTAATTTATCATAGGACAAAAAGGTGAGTTTGTTTATCTTTACCTCATGGGTGAATTTATAGTATCGGCTTTAAAATACAGACCACAGACATTTACAGACGTAGTTGGTCAACAAGCCATCACACAAACCTTGCAAAATGCCATTGATTTAGGCAAAATTGCCAAAGCGATGCTTTTCTGTGGACCTAGAGGCGTAGGCAAAACTACTTGTGCGCGTATTTTTGCTAAAAAAATAAACAGTCTTGGTGCTGATATTGACCCAAATGAAGATTTTGCTTTCAATGTATTTGAACTTGATGCGGCATCAAATAACTCTGTTGACGATATAAGAAGTCTTATTGAGCAAGTACGTATTCCACCCCAAAAAGGAAGTTATAAAGTATATATCATTGATGAAGTGCATATGCTAAGTACGGCTGCCTTTAATGCCTTTCTAAAGACTTTAGAGGAACCGCCACAACATGCCATTTTCATACTTGCCACTACAGAAAAACAAAAAATCATTCCAACGATACTGTCGAGATGTCAAATCTTTGATTTTAAACGTATCAGCCCAAAAGATGCCCAAGACTATTTGAAAGTGATTGCAGATCGTGAAGGGGTAGATGCAGAAGATAAAGCCTTACACCTCATTGCCCAGAAGGCAGACGGCGCCATGCGAGACGCACTCTCCATATTTGACAGGATGATCAGTTACGCTGGTGAAAAACTTACAGCCAAACACGTTTCGCTAAACTTAAATATTTTGGACTATGATAGCTATTTGGACATTACCGAATTGCTACATAATGGCGATTTACACAACAGCATCTTACGATTCAATCAGTTGTTAGCGCTAGGCTTTGATGGCTATCATTTCATTAACGGCTTATCAAAACACTTCCGAGATTTGATGATGTGTCAAAATGAAGGTACAACACAATTATTGGAAGTAGATACCGAAACAGAAGCTGCCTTTATGGCCCAAGCAAAACAAGTCTCCAAAACCTTTTTGCTGGATGCCCTTGATTTAACCAATAAATACGCACTTCAATACAAAAACAGCCTTCACCCACATTTACAAGTGGAGTTGTGCTTGATGCAAGTAGCCTCGCTAAACGAAGGCGAAAAAAAAAACAGTAAACCCTACATAAAGCCCTTTGATGGTATTGTTGCTCCAAAAACAGCAGTACAAAAACAGGAAGAAGCATCTTCAATATCAGCAGAAAATTCAGCAGAAACCGATTTAACCCATGCACCCGAAGCCATTATTAAGCCTAACGAAACAGTAGAAAATCCTGTAGAAAAAGCCGATGAGAAAAACCAACAGACAGAAATACCCACTGACACTCCTGAAAAAGAGGAGACCATACAGTTAGACTTGTCTTCACAAGGCGTCTCAGGCTTATCACTATCAAGTCTAAAAGTTCAAAAGGAGCACAAAAATAAGGTCGTATCTGCTACCGAGGACAAAGAAGTACGTGACAACGAAGTAAATCAAGAAAATATTGAGGAGCACTGGAAAAAGTTCACAGAAATTATTACAGTTAATGGAGAAAGGAATATGGTAGCGCTATTACAGCTTGACCTTCCTAGACTTAAGAACAAAGTTGAAATTCACTACGCAGTTCCAAACGACACCAACAGGGTTGAGCTTGAAAAAAACAGCAATGAATTGATGGCGTATTTACGAGACCAGCTTTCGAATGATGCCCTTACACTAAAGATACATTTGGAAGTGAAAGAAGAAAAGAAATTTGTTTACACCAACGAAGATAAATACCATGCCCTCGCTGAAAAAAACCCGGCATTAGAACTGTTTAAGAAAAAATTCAACTTGGAATATTGACACAAGAGACGGCCATTACTAGTGTAGCTCTTTATACAGAAGCTTAATCATACCGTCTGCCAAACCAACTTTGGGAACATAAATTTTATTGGCACCCGATTGCTTCATGGCCAAAAGGTAGATGTGAACTGCAGGTACGATAACGTCTGCACGATCTTGATTTAACCTCAGATCTACGATTAACTCTTTATACGTACGCTTTTTTAAGTATTCATAATACTCTGAAAGTAAAATATAGGAAAGAGGCTTTCCTATCTTCACGCCAGAAAGCTTAAACACCTTGTTAATGGTACCACCCGAACCCACAACAGAAAGGCGTTCGAGTTTACGTGTGTGTTTTTCAATCCATTTTTGATAGGATGCCATTTCTTTGTCCGCTACCATTTTATTAAGCAATCGAACTGTTCCTATTTTAAAAGACTTTGAGGCAATGGTCTTACCACGATCAATTACCGTAAGTTCAGTACTTCCGCCACCAACATCAACAAGGAGATAGGATTTATGAGGTTTCATGACATCGTATAAATCCGTCATGGCAATGATTTCTGCTTCTCGTTTTCCATCGATGATATCAATGGCTACTTCGGTTTCTTTTAAAATACGCTCAATCAGTTCCGATCCATTTTTAGCTTCCCGTAGCGCAGAAGTGGCGCAAGCCATATAATGAGAAACGCCGTGAACCCCCATTAACTTCTTGAAAGAAAGCATGGCATCAATCATACGCTGCTGATTCGGCATTCCTATAGAGCCATGCGTAAACGTATCCTGACCCAGTCGTATTGGAACACGAACCATAGTATTCTTGGTGAAAAGGGTTGGGTTGTTCTTACGCTCTATAACATTACTGACCAACAAACGCACAGCGTTTGAGCCTATATCAATAGCAGCATATTTAGAGATTCTCAAGAGGATTTTAGTTTATTCTGATAATATGAATAGGTGGCCTCTTGTGAGCGGAGTGTTGCAGCGCCATTATTGCGGTAAACAGGTTTAGCGGAGTCATTCACCCAACGTGCCTTTACATTGTCATTCCAACTCAACTCAAAAGTATCTACAAGTTCTTGCTGTATGTCTTTATCATAAATTGGGCAGGTCACCTCGACACGATTATCTAGGTTACGAGTCATCCAATCGGCTGAAGAAATGAATATTTCTCTTTCACCACTGTTTTCAAAAATAACCATTCGTGGATGCTCTAAATAACGATCTACTACGCTAATGACTTCAATATTATCACTAATACCAGGCACTCCAGGAACCAAGCAACAAATTCCACGAACAATCATCCGTATTTGTACACCCGCCTGACTGGCTTCGTAAAGGGCAGCAACCATTTCGTAATTGGTGATGTTGTTTATTTTAATGCGTATAAGTGCATTCTTCCCTGCTTGTGCCAATGCCATTTCGCGTTCAATACGTTCTTTAAATCCAGTTGACGTAGAAAATGGAGAAATCAGCAGGTGTTTGTGGACGGGAATTTTATAGCTTTTTTCTAAAAAGGTAAACACCTTGTTGACCTCTTTTAAAATTTGCTGATTGGCAGTAAAAAGCGTGTAATCGGTGTACAGTCGTGCTGTTGACTCGTTAAAATTACCTGTACTTATAAACCCATAGCGCATGAGCTTATCCCCTTCTTGGCGTTGAACCAAACAAGTTTTGGAGTGCACTTTAAGGCTTGGTATTCCAAAAATAAGACGTACGCCTTCATTTTTAAGTATTTCTGCATAACGAATATTAGCCGCCTCATCAAAACGTGCCTGTAACTCAATTTGTACTGTCACCTGTTTGCCGTTTCGTGCGGCTTGAATAAGTGCATTTGCTATATGAGATTCACTTGACAACCGATAAATCGTAATGGAAATACTCTTTACTTTTGGATCTAATGAAGCTTCTCTTAAAAAGCCTACAACATAAGCAAAGCTGTGGTAAGGCGCGAACTGTAGAAAGTCGCGTTGGCTTATTTGAGATAAAATACTTTTTTCTAAAGAAAAGCCCGCAATAGGTAGTGGTGGCTTTTTGTCGTAGAGTAAATCATGGCGCCCTAAACTAGGAAACTTGATATAGTCCCTTCTGTTGTGATAGCGCCCTCCAGGGATTATACTGTCCCGAGAGCCAATTTGAAATTTTTCCAATAAAATCTCAAGCGTATCGTCATCAATATTTTTGTCATAAACAAACCGAACAGGATCGCCCTCTACTCTATCTCGGACACTTGAAGCTACTTTTTCAACATAACTTTTATTGATATCATCATCAAAATCAAGCTCGGCATCTCGAGTAAATTTTACCATATGCGCCTTAATTTTAGTAGGCGAAAGTATTTGGAAAATGTACTGCATTTGATGACGGATAAGATCGTCTAATAACATCACAAACTGTTTTCCATCACGGGAAGGCAGAACTACAATACGTTCAAGGTCTGTTGGCATTTGAATCAATGCAAACTGTGAGCCACCATCTTGTTGCTCAATACGGACAGCTAAAAAAGCGTTGTTTCCTCTATTGCTAGGCAACAAGCTGTTATCGTTAATGAGTATAGTAAGCAGATTTGGACTTACTTTTTTAGTGAAAAATGCATGAACAAATTCACTTTGCTCTTCATCGAGAGCGGTTTCATCCAAAATAAAGATGTTCTCATCGGCCAAAGCAGCAGTTAGTTGCTGTATGGTTTTAAAGCTTTCATCTTGAAGCGCAATGGTCTTTTGGGTAATCTCTTGTAGCAACGCCTCTGCATTGGTAGTTTCGGACGATTTAGAAGCAGCCTCCACCTGTGCAATTCGTTTTACAGTAGCATAACGAACTTTAAAAAATTCATCTAAATTATTTGAAAAAATTCCAATAAAACGAACACGCTCAATCAAAGGCACGCTTTCGTCTTGTGCTTCTTGCAAAACACGGCGGTTAAAGTCTAACCAGCTCAATTCACGATTTACAAATGGAAGTGTCACGGCTTGGCTATGGTTTTTGGAAAAAAATATTCAGCATTTGCTTTGGTAATCTCTGACCACAAAGATACATCAAAGCGAAAAAGGACAGCACCAGCCGTTGGAATGTTATCACCAGTAAAATCCGCTAAAGAATACGCCAAAGAAGTGCAGGCATTATTATGGCCAAAAGTCATGACCGTATCCATAGTATCATCAAGACATCGGACAAACTCCAATACATCTTCACCAGAAAAATCATAGAGCGATTCGCTAAAAGATATTTTATGCATTGGTAAATTCATTTCGCGAGATACAATCAGTGCAGTATGGGCAGCGCGTATAGCAGGACTTGAAAAAACGGCGTCAATAGTACATTTTTGATCTTCCAAAAAGGCACCCATGTTGTGGGCATCATCAATCCCCCGTTGATTAAGGGGACGGTCTTTATCAGAAACATTTAGTTCCCAAGAAGACTTTCCATGACGTATCATAATCCATGTTTTCATCTTTAAATAGTTGTGGGGCGTTAATATTAACTAGGGAGCTTTACGCTGTTTCAACCAAATATCATCTTGCTTTAAGTAAACAATACGGTCGTGTAACCGATTGGGTCTACCCTGCCAAAACTCCATCTCAAAAGGAGCAACTACAATACCGCCCCAGTGTGAAGGACGTGGAATATCTTTGCCTGCATACTGTTCCTCCAATGCTGCTTGACGTGCTTCCAAGACTTCTCTTGAGGAAATAATATCGCTTTGAGGGGATACATGAGCCCCAAGTTGGCTTCCTGTTGGTCGGGAAGCAAAATAAGCGTCTGACACATCAGGTGCTACTTTCGAAGCTATTCCTGAAATAATGACTTGTCGTTCTAAATTTGGCCAAAAAAAAGATAAGCTTACTTTGGGATTGGCAAAGAGCGCCCTACATTTATCACTGCTGTAATTTGTATAAAAAACAAAACCTTCCGCAGTTAACTCTTTCAACAACACAATACGAGCCTTGATTTTTCCGGTATCATCAATAGAACTTAGGGTCATGGCGTTTACTTCCGCAACACCACCAGCTTGTGTTACCTCATCAAACCATTGATTGAACAGAACAGTAGGCAAATTGGGAAGTTGTGCTTCGTCAAGTACGTTTGCCTCATAGTTTTTACGAAGATGCCCAAAGTCTCTTTCCATTTTATAAATGTACAAAAATACGTTAGGAAATCACAGCACCATCTGACGCTAAAATCACATTGGAAAATACAGCTTTTGCCTCATCAACAAACAGTGCTAAGTCTTTATATCTTGAGGAATAATGACCTAAAATTAAGCGGCCCACTTCGGCTTTTTTGGCAATCTCAGCTGCCTGTTGGGCAGTGCTATGCTTGGTTTGTGCTGCCAGGGCGTTATGCTGATTTAAAAAAGTGGCCTCATGATACAACCAGTCTGCTTTGTGAATGATGTCAATTACAGGAGGGTGGTAAGCCGTGTCACTGCAATATGCATACTTCATAACAGGATGAGGAGCAAACGTGACTTTTTTATTTTCGACCAAAGTACCATCGTTACTTTCCACATCTTTTCCTTGCTGCAACAAGCGATAGTGACTTTTATCAATACCTGCTGCTTGGGCTGCGTCTGCATCAATTCTTCGAAGTCCAATTTTTTCTTCAAACAAAAAACCGTTAGTATAAACTCGGTGCTTTAATGGGATCGTGCGTACCAAAACATTGTCGTCTTCAAAAACACATTCAGATTGTTCAGAGGATAATTCGTGAAAATGAAGGGGGTAATTCATATTTGAATTGGATAATTTCAGCAGCAAAAGCAGGGCTTCCTTAATGCCCTTCGGGCCATAAATATGAAGTGGTGCCTCGCGACCCAATAAACGAAAAGAGGATACCAGACCTGGAAGACCATAAAAATGATCTCCATGTAAGTGAGAAATAAAGATATGCTTAATATGGGCAAAAGAAACCTTGGCTTTACGCAATTGCACTTGGGTTCCTTCGCCGCAGTCAATAAGAAAGCGATGCCCCTTAATTTCCAATAATTGGGACGTGGGGTTTTTGTTCTCGTGGGGGGTAGCCGAATGGCAGCCCAAAATAGTTAGCTTCATCAATATCCTAAATCGCGTTCAATCTCCTCCATCTCAATAATATCAAGTGCCTCTTGCAGTGTTGGTGCAGTAGCGATATCCTCGGGGAGTTGACTCACAGACATCGTACCAACAACAACAACAAATGATTTTAACACCTGTTCTTTGTTATACATATTGAGTTCGGAAAATTCTAAAACGTGGTTTGGCTTCAATGATTTGATCGCAGATAAATCAATAACAATATTCTGCTGGTGCATGTTTTTGTAGTGTCCTTTGACAAGGTTTCTAAAATCTATCCCGGTTGGATCTGTACTATCCCAAGAAAAAACAGTGGTATTATCGTGTTGACTAATTTGCATGATTAATTCTTTGCGGCCAGTAAATATAATACAGCCATTCGAATTGCCACACCATTTTCTACTTGATCTAAAATAATGGCTTGGTCAGAATCAACAACTGCACTTGACAGTTCGACTCCTCTGTTGATTGGTCCTGGATGCATGATGACAATTTCTTTGTCCAATGCATCTAACATGGGTTTAGTAATCCCATAAAAAGCAGCATATTCTCGGTTGGAGGGGAAATAGCTTGCAGACATGCGCTCAAATTGCACTCTTAAAACATTTGCCACATCACACCATTTCAGGGCTTTATTGACATCGGTTTCTACACTGATGCCCAAACTAGTAATATGCTTGGGTATTAATGTTTTTGGACCGCACACACAAACCTCAGCACCTAATTTTTGTAAAGCGAAAATATTGGACAAGGCTACTCTTGAATGAAGAATATCGCCTATAATAACCACTTTTTTTCCTGCAACATCGCCAAGACGTTCATTTATGGAAAAGGTGTCAAGTAATGCCTGTGTGGGGTGTTCATGTGCACCATCACCGGCGTTGATAATGGTTGCGTCAACGTGTTGTGCCAGAAAGCTGGCAGCCCCTGGACTGGAGTGACGCATCACCACCATGTCCACTTTCATAGATAAAATATTATTTACGGTGTCTATTAAAGTCTCCCCTTTCTTCAAAGATGACATGGAAGAGGCAAAGTTTATTACATCAGCTGATAATCTTTTCTGCGCCAGTTCGAAAGAGAGCTTGGTGCGTGTACTGTTTTCAAAGAAAAGATTGGCTATGGTTATGTCACGTAATGAAGGAACCTTTTTGATTGGGCGATTGATTACTTCTTTAAATTGGGTAGCGGTATCAAAAATAAGCTGGATATCTGCTTCTGTGAGATATTTGATGCCCAATAAATGCTTTACGCTTAATTCGCTCATATTATTTGTTTACCAGATAAACTGCGTCTTCATTGTCTTCTTCTTGCCAACAAACCACAACACGCTCGTTTTGAATCGCATCAACCTGTCGGCCACAAAAA
>Ga0228652_1000199_pt1 | contig 38079 bp, 35 predicted proteins | sample 64DmetaG_FD_183030 | JGI IMG/M metagenome (GOLD analysis project Ga0228652, IMG submission 183030) | Seawater microbial communities from Monterey Bay, California, United States - 64D | ecosystem: Environmental > Aquatic > Marine > Coastal | place: USA: California | collected 2016-10-05
ACCAAGTCTGCCCATGATCACGCGAAATCAGTGCCCGAGATCGCGTGAAATAGATGCCCAGCTTCCCGTGAAATCACTGCCCACGATCAGATGAAATCTGTGCCCACCATCCCGCGAAACACGCAGGCAGCGTCGGAACCGTGGCGGGCGACAACAAAAGCGTCAGCTTTGATGTCGGCAACTTGGTCAATCTGGGCAACAACTTCCTGTCCGACGATGTGATTACGTTCGAAGTTAAGGCTCAGTCTCTGGGCGGGCAAACCGCAGAGGCGAGCGACCAGCTGACCAACAAAGCGAAATTTGTGGCGGATGGCGTTAGCAAAGATGTCTCTAGCCGGGTTGAACTGATCGAGCCGCAACTCACCATCAACAAAACCGCGCCCAACAATGGGGTGCGCGCGGGTGAAACGGTGACCTACACCATCAAGGTCGACAACCCGGTCCAAGCTCATGACGCCCCGGCCTATGATCTGATCCTGACCGATCTGCTGGACCCCAGCATAGATCTGGTCGTTGGTAGTGTGACGGTAACGGGTGGCACGGGCGCGACCATCGTGACCGGCAATACCAGTGGGTACACGACGCTTAACATCACCGCCGATGCGCTGGATGTGGGCGAGACGCTTACGATTTCGTACCAAGCCGTGGTCAACACATCCATTGAAGCAGGCACCGTGATCGACAATACCGCAAGCCTGACGTTTGACAGCTTGCCTGACGATGACGCCGCAGATGAGCGCGATTACGCGATTTCGGACGATGCACGCGTGACCTCAAAGTCGCCAATGATCAATAAATTCGTCTCGGCCACCTCCAACCCCGACACAAACCGCAGCAACCTGTCAATCGGCGAAACCGTCAGCTACGACATCGTCATCACCCTGCCCGAAGGCACGAACTCTGACGCGTCCCTTGATGATTTTTTACCGACGTCACCAGGCACGCTTGATTTTGTCTCGGCAGAGCTGATTTCGATCGGTTCCAATATTTCGGGCTCGACACTAAGCGCCGGCGCGACAGGCACTGTCTCTGGTACCCAAATCACTTTCGATTTTGGTGACCTTATTAACGTCACCGATATGGTGGTGGATGAGCATGATGAAATCCTAGTGCGGGTTGTCGCCCAACTGAACGATCTGCCTGACAATGACGCGGGCGATAGGCTGACGAACAGAGCGCGCTTTACCACAGAGCAAACATCGGTCTGGAACATCGCACATATTTGGGTCGTTGAACCGGATATGCAGATCGAGAAATCGACTGATGTGGCCGAGGCGGATGCAGGCGACACCGTGGTCTATACGATCACCTCGACCAACGCAGGGGGTGCCCCGGCCTATGATATCATCATTGATGACGGCATCACCGACCCCAACCTGATCCTCAGTTCGCCCCCCGCATCCAGCATCCGCATTATGGATGGCAACACGGACGTGACACCAACGGGCGCAGACGCCCCAAGCCACGTGTTCCCGACATCTTCGGGTGGTTTGCAGGCGATCATCCCTGTGCTGATGCCTGGTCAATCCGTTGAGATTACCTATGAAATGGTCGTTATCGATGGGGTGGCTTTCGCCAGCAGCATCGACAACACCGCCACAGTCACCCGCTACGACAGTGATCGCGCCGGTGACACCACCGACCCCGATGATGGCCGCGTCTACACCGGCCCCTCTGATACGCATATACTGCCCACACCCGACCCACAGGTGACCAAGACACTTGTGGCGTCCGATGACCCCCTCACCAGCGGGTCCGATGTCGGAATATCGGAAACCCTGACTTATGAGATTGAGGTGGTCTTCCCCGAAGGTACATCCGACGTCATCTTGGTGGATGCTTTGCCCGCTGGGCTAACGCCAATTTCGGCAGCATTGACGACGTTCCATTCCACTGTCAGCAGCGACAACCTTGCTCAGGGCGATACAGACACGACCTCAAGCTTCATCACCCTTGGGCCAGACGGGGGCTTCGTCTTTGATTTCGGGACGATCGACAATTTGGGCGATAACAATGCGGCCAATGACACGGCCCTGATCACCGTGGTGGCACAGGTCACCGACATCGCCGCAGTCCAAGCCGGCGGGACCCTCGTGAATGAGGCGCGTCTTAGCTTGGTGGACCCAAACACGGGCAATGTTCTAACACATCCCAACACCGGACAGCCACAGACCTTTAGCGACGATGCCACCGCAAACGTGGTTGAGCCCGAACTTGATATCGACAAAAGCGTCTCGCCCAGCACGGCTGATGCCGGCGATACCGTGACCTATACGATCCTGAGCAAGAACGTCGGAGGTGGCCCAGCCTACGACATTCTTCTGAATGATCCACTTGATGATGTGGCCCTCATCCTGCCCACTGCTCAAAGCGGGACGATAAAAATCCTGAACCCCAACGGCGTGGACGTTACCCCCAGTGGCGCGGATGCCCCTGCTCTCGTCTATCCGACGACCAGCGACGGCTTGCGGGCCAGTATTCCGGTTCTAGAGGCCGGCTACACGATTGAGATCGTTTTTGATGCCAAGATCATCGAAGCATTCACATTCTCAACTACCGTGACCAACACCGCCGAAGTGACGCGTTTTGACAGCGACCCCGACGGGCATGAGACCGACGCCGACAATGGCCGGGTCTATGACACCACCCTTTCGGGTTACATGGTCCCCACGGACACCGCGGCCGTCACTTCACCGGATGTGCAGTTGACGAAAACAGTTCTGAGCACGGGTGACAGCAGCACATCAGGCAACAACGTCGCCATCGGCGAGACGATCACCTATGCTCTGACAATCACCCTACCCGAAGGCACCGCCGACCTAACCCTGACCGACACGCTTCCCACGGGGCTAAGCGCTGTCTCAGCAAGCGTCGTATCCATCGGCAGCGGCACGAATGTGACAACCACAAATATCAACGCAGGTGACACCGACACATCCAGCTTTGTCACGCTCACCTCCGACACGGTCACCTTCGATTTTGGCACAGTAACCGTGGATGCAACCGATGACGCGGCTGCAACGGATGAAACCATTGTCATCCACCTTGTGGCTCAAGTGCAGGACTTGCCCAGCGTGGATGCAGGAGACAACCTGCGCAACACGGGCCGATTAGATGTGGATCACCCATCAACCGGGCTTCCGCTGCAAATCGACCCACAGGCCGCGGCTGACGTCTTGGTGGTTGAGCCCGATCTCAACGTCTCAAAAACGGGTCCTATTGTGGCTGAGGCGGGGGATACGGTTCCTTATACGGTGACTGTGACGAACGACGGCACGGGTCCGGCGCATGATGTTGTGTTGGAGGATTTGCTCAGCAATCCGCATCTGGCTTTGTCGGGCGCGCCGAGTTTTGATCTGGAGGGCACGACGATCTCTCCCGCCGTGAGCGTGGTGGGCGATGGCTTTAGGGCTGTCATTGGATCAATCGCAGTGGGCGAGACCCTGACCGTAACCTATAATGCGACCCTCTCGTCCAGCGCGCCTGAGGCGACCAAGTTCTTTAACACCGCTTCGGTGGAATACGACACCGTGTCCGACGGCACGCCAAGTTCAACCGAGGGCCGCACTTATACTGACAGCGATGATCATGACGTCGGTACAGTACCAACCCTGTACAAAGAGGCCACTGCATCGAGCTTGAGCCAAACGGACCGCTTAGCATTTGATAGCACCGACCTCGACCTTGTGGTGGGCGAAGAGGTGACCTTTACCCTAACGTTGGTATTGCCTGAGGCGGCAATGGGCAGTGTTGTTTTGACCGACACATTGCCCACCGGACTAAGCTATGTGAGTGCGGCATTTGTGTCTGAGGGCGCACAGATATCTGGTGCGGCAGATGTGGTTGTGACCAATGCCGGCGCCGTTACCACCTTTGACTTTGGCACCGTGAGCAACACGGCCACAGGCACTATTGATGCAGGCGATCAGGTGAAGGTCACTCTGACCGCACGGGTAGAGGACGTCGCGGCCGTGACAGAGGGCGCAAGCCTTGTAAACACCGCCGCCCTTGACGTGACGGCTGAGGGTGTCGTGCTCGACACAGTCACAGCCAGTGGCGCCGTCGACATCGTAGAGCCCACTCTCTCTATCGACAAGTCAGGCCCGCTTACGGCTGATCCCGGCGACCGGGTCACCTACACGGTTGAAATCGAGAATACCGGGACCGGTCCCGCCTTTGATATCCTCGTGGCCGATGCGGTCGCCGACAGCCAATTGACCTTTGTCTCTGGCAGTGTCACCGCGACACTCAATGGCACGCCATTGACCCTCACCGTGACCGAAAGCTCCGGCGGCTTCAGCTTCTCAACCTCTGAACTTTTGCCAAGCGACGTATTACGGGTCAGCTATGAGGCGGATGTCGACACAGGCTTTGACCAAGGCGATCTGCTGTCAAACACCGTGACGGCTGACTTTGATACGGTTCCTGACGGTGATCCGGCCTCTGCTACAGGCCGCGAGGATCGCGTCACGGACACCCATGATACTGTCCCCCGCGCGCTCTTGAGCAAAGAAACCGTGACCAGCAGCATTGCCGATACGCGCAACAGTGCAGGCACCGCGGGCGTCACCGATTTGAACATCGGAGAGACCGTCACCTATGCTCTGACGGTCACCTTCCCAGAGATCGACATCGACGGGGCCGTCGTGGTCGACACACTGCCAACCGGGCTCAGCTTTGTGTCCTCCTCGATCGACAGCAGTGCCACCGGGCTAACCGGGATCACCCCATCGCGCAGCATCTCGGGTCAGGAGATCACCTTCGACTTCGGTGCCTTTACCAACCCATCAGACGGCAGCATCGGCCCCGATGATCAGGTGGTCATCTTGATCACCGCCCGGGTCGAGGACGTGGCCACCAACCAAGATGGGGCAGTCCTCAGCAACACCGCGACCCTCACACTGACACCCCAAGGCCAAGCGGCGATGGACCCGATCACGGCCACCGCGCCCGTGGATATCGTGACCCCTGTCTTGAGCGTGACCAAAACCGGCAACACCGCAGTCAACCCAGGCAGCGATGCAAGCTATACGGTGACTGTGGTCAACTCGGGCACCGGCCCCGCCTTTGACATCCTTGTGGCGGACGTTCTGGACAATGCCCACCTCAGCTATAATGCAGGCTCGTTTGCGGCAACGATTGACTCCGTAGATATCACCTCGGCCCTGAGCGTGACCCAAACGGCCACCGGGTTCGAGACATTGGTGGCCAAACTATTGCCTGGTCAGACGCTTGAGGTCACCTATACCGCCCGCCTCGACGCCGCCGCCCCCGCCGCACACAGCTTTGACAACACCGCCACCATTACCTCTGATACCGTGCCAGATAATGATCCGCGTTCGACCACCGGCCGGACCGCCACGGACAGTGATGATCATTCGATCGCGACAGGTCCCAGCATCACAAAAACCGTGCTCTCGACAGACTTCAGCCAGACCGGCACTGCCGTTGGGAACACGGGCCTCGTCGATCTGAACGTCGGAGAGACCGTGACCTATGCCTATGAACTCTCCTTACCGGAAATCCCCCTCGACAGGGTGGTGTTGAGCGATGTGCTGGGACCAGAGTTGGAGTTGATCGCAGGGTCGGTGAACGTCACGTCCATCGGCGCAGGTATGACCGCGGTGAACTCCCCGCCCGTTGTAATAGTGACCAACGGGCAAACCTTTACCATCGACTTTGGCGCGGTGAACAATCCGTCAGACGGCAGCATCGGCGCCGACGACAAGATCCTGATACAGGTCTCTGCTCGGGTCATCGACGTACCCACGGCCCAGTCAGGTCGCGTCACCGACAACACCGTCAGCGCCACGATCTTGCCCACGGGTCCCAACGGACAGCTGACCCCCGTCACAGCCACTGCACAGGTTGAGATTGTCGACCCCAATCTAACGATCGACAAAGTGGGACCCGCCGCACTTTATGGTGGCGAAACAGCTTCCTACACGCTGACGTTAACCAACACCGGTGATGGGCCGGCCTATGACGTGGCCATCACCGACACCTTGTCGGATGCCAACCTTGCGCTGGTCTCTGGCAGCGTGAGCCTTGTATTGGATGGCACGAGCATCACCCCAAGCGTGGCCGAAACCGGCAGCGGCTTTACGGTCATGGTCCCCGTGATTGAGCCCGGTGAGACGTTGGTGGTCAGCTATAGCGCCCTACTGTCCGCGACAGTCCCCAATCTGCAAACCCTGACCAACACCGCCACTGCCGTCTACGACACAGTGCCCGATGGTGACGCCAACAGCCCGACCGGCCGGACTGAAACCGTCACGGACAGTGATAGCGTTCTGTCCATTCGGGGGCTGGAAAAAACCGTCGTATCGACGTCCAACCCAGACACGGGCACGGTGCAAGGCGATGCAAGCGTGACCGATTTAACGATCGGAGAACAGGTAACATACGCATTGGTCGTGACCCTGCCAGAGACAGATCTTGATAGCATTATCGTCACCGACACGCTGCCGACAGGTCTGGGCTTTGTCTCGGCCTCCATCGGCACACCCGGCTCAAACATCAGCCTCGCCGCACCCGGCACAGCGGTAAACATCGGCCAAGTCACCACCTTTGATCTGGGCGCCTCAACCTCGCTTGGCGATGGCACCATTGACGCACAGGACCAGATCACCCTGACCCTCGTCGCCGTCGTCCAAGACATCACCGCCAACACAAACGGCACACTCTTGACCAACTCAGCAGAACTGCTGATCACACCAACAGGCGCGGCACAACTCAATCCACAATCCGACACCGAAAACGTCGAGATCGTCGAACCCAAACTCAACGTCTCAAAAACGATCAGCAACACATCACCCTTTCTTGGGGACACGGTGACCTACACAGTGGTGGTGGCCAATGATGCCGCAGCAACCGCGCCGATCTATAACGCTGTGATCAGTGACCCACTGCCGTTCCAACTGTCCAGCACAGGCGGGATCACAATCAGCGACCCAAGCCTCGCGACTGTTACATCAGGCTCGGCCTCGGGCGAAACACTGCTGTCTATTTCGATCCCGCGATTGGCACCGGGCGAAAGTGTGACGATTACGTACGATGTATCCATCGGCTTTCAGACGAACGCGTCCAATGCTGTGACGAACGTTGCAAGCGTAGAGGGCGGCTCTACGCCAACCGCGACCGATGCCGAAGCCCGCAGCTATACCGCAAGCGATACGGCTGCATTCACCGGCACAACCGCCTCCAGCCCAACCAAATCGAGCGACCCCTTTGGCAATCTAGGGATTGATGACGCATGGTTCTTGCCGGTGCTTGCGATTGACCCGATTTATTCGGGCACGGCCGAGCCCGGCTCGAACGTGACTATCCGACTATATGGCCCCCAAGGGGAGCAGACCGGCCTGCGTCATGTCCTTGCGGATGCGGGCGGCCATTGGATCGCGATCTTCCCCCGGACCGAACTTGAAAGCCCCTATGACGACAGCATGTTCGCCACGCTACAAGGCAGCCGCGTGTTCGACGCGCCGGTTGAATTGTTGGACCAGCGCCCAACCACAGAACTGGCCAGTTTGGGAGAGACGCGGTTTGCGCGTGTCGGCACCGAACTTTCGACGGAGAGCTATGGGATCGCACTGTCAGCCGATCGGCCTTCGACCCTGCCCCAAAACCACGGCATGTTTAATGCCCGCACCTTCTACGCATCGACCTTTCAGCAGGGCGCGTTTGCCGATGCCGATACGCTGCGGGTGGATGAAGTGTTCGAAGACATCGCAGGCCTGACGATTCAACGCCTCTATGAGGCTTCGGCCAACCCGCTGGGCAATGGACTTAATCGCTTCAATCAGGAGTTTCTGAGCGAAGCAACCGCAACACCCGGCAGCCCGCGCTAAGGGCTTAGGTTCGCCTAAACCCAAAGTCGCAGCATGACCCAGTCGCGCAACCCCCGCCCAACGACCTGCCAGATCGGACGCCACGTCCGGTCCAACGCCACGACACCGGTCATGCCCGGGCGCAACGTATCGACCGCCGTATCCGACAGGCTGGCTTGCGCCGGGAACAGCGGGGCCCTCTGACCGCTTGGTGCTGCGGGAGAAATCGACGTCACCTGAATGTCGAACCGCAACGAGGGATCAAAATCAGGACGGAACACACCCGCCTGCCCCAAATCGACCTTGGCCACCTGTGATTGCGGGACGGAAACGTCCAACTCTATCGCTGATGGATCGGCGATCTCTAGGACCAGATCCCCCCGCCGCATCAACGCGCCGGTCATGTCACCCAGACCATCGCCGATTACCAAGCCAGAGATGGGTGCGATCAAAACGGCGGTTTCTTTGCGCGCCTCCAACAGGGCAATATCCGCGAGGACACGCTCAGCCTCCAGTTCTGCGGTACGCAGATCTGCCGCCAGCCGTCCTGCGCGCGCACGCTCCCGGTCCAAAAGGGCACGGCTGTAGCTGGCCTGCGCCGCAATCAATTCCAAGTCAAGCGCGCGGGTGTCAAAGCGGCCCAGAACCGTTTCACTAGCAATCACACGGTCCCCGGCGCGCACGTCCAAACTGGCCAAAGGCGCATCCAGTGGGCTGGTCACAATTCGGTGGGACACCGCCCCAACCGTCGCCGGAAGCGATACACTGTCAGGGATGGGCACGAATGCGGCGCCGCAGACCGCCGCAATCATCGCACCACGACGCCCCCAAACGCGCCAGTTCACGCCGCGCCGCGCAGCATGGGGCGCGAGTTTGCCTGCACTGGCCGCCAAAAACGGCAGCATGCTTGCGTTTCGCCGAGGTGCAGCGACATGCAGAACAAGACCATCCGGCTGCCCCGGTTCTGCGGTAAAAGCACGGGTTTGATCACATAGCCGCAGGCGGGCGGTTTCGGCCATGCTGGCCTTCAACTCCGTGACCACACGCGCGCCCTTGCCCATATGCGCCTGCCCCGAGATATGCAGATCATGCACCTTTTTCCCATCAAATCGGGCCACTGCCGCATAGTCAGCTGCCAGAAACACAGCCATCATATCGCTGAGGGATTGTAGATCAGATGTCTGCGGCCCAGCACTCTGGCCTAGCTCAGCAAAAATCCGCAGAATGTTTTGCAACAGGTCCACTGTTTCGGGGCGATATGTGGCGACCGACAAGCGCGCCAAAAGGCATAGACGTTCATGGGCCAAGGCACGGGCGGATTGCCCCTCACCGCGTAATTCTATCACCAAGGCCGCATCTTCCCCGGTATCGAGCGCGATTTTCGCGGCTATAAATGTGCTCTCAGCCACGACACTACCGGCGTCTAATGACAACGCTTGCTGCGCGAGGGTCATCCCCGCATCAGGCACGTCACCGGTGGGATGTGTATTGGCCTGCCCTTCGGCATCGACACTGATAACCCACGCCCGCGTTTGCGGGATCAGGGCTTGCGTGAACCCAACCAAACGCGCCGAAAAAGACCCCTGCGCCGAGGTGGAAAACACCGCAGCCAGAGCCTCTGCCAACGATTGTGGCACAGCGGCTTGGGCCTGCGGAGGGCGCGGTACAGTGTTCATGGTGCCCGAAGGATCAAGGTCGCACCGGGCCGAAAGGCGCGATCTGCATTGTCCAGCGCGACGCGAATGCGCACCGTGCGGCTAGCGGGGTCAATCCGCGGATCAATCGTGGTGACCTGAACAGCCGCTGTTTGGATTGCCGCACCTTCAACTTCTGCCTCAAGGCTCTGACCAACAGTCATCCGATCCAACCATTCCAGCGGAACAAACGCGGTGGCTTCAAGAGCATCGAGCTGCGCCAACTTCAAAACAACAGCCTGCGCGTCCACATAAGTACCCGCCTCGGCCTGCACCTCTAGCACGACCCCGGGGAACGGCGCGCGCAAAGTGTAATCGGCTAGCATCGCCTGCTCTAGCGCAAGTTGCGCGCGAGCTTGGATTTGGCCTTCTTGGGCGATTTGTAGATCTGCTTTCGCGAGGTCTACGGCTTGCTGAGCTTGCTCAACCTCCCACGACTGGGCCGCACCGCGCGCACGGGCTGCTTGGACACGCTCGAACAAGGCCTGTGCCTGTTCCATTTGCGTCTTCGCGCGCAACTCGCGCCCATCTGCGTCAGCGACAACTTGGGCCAAAGCAACACGTTGGCTTTGGGTTCTGCTTTGAAGCTGAGCAAGCGGCGCACCCTGTGCCACAGTCGCGCCTTCAGCCACATCGACGCGCTCCAGAATACCCACCAGTGACGTGCGGATGTCCACGCTTTGGACAGGCTCCAAGATAGCCGTTACACCTTGTGCGATTGCCGATAACGGGGCGAACGCCCCAAACAGGGCCACCGCGCACGCCGCCCGAAGGGTCATGCCACGGCGCCCATATTCGAGAAATTCGCCATCGACATGTGATGCGCGGCAAACAACGTCATGAGCCCCCGACGCGCAAGCCCAGCCAGCGTCACGTCGTCCAGATCACGCACCTTTTCCTCGGAAATCACTTGGAAGCCTTCGATGCGTGCCGTTTTTTCCTGTCGAGACAGGTTCACAGTGGTGGCTTGCAGTAAGTCCAATTTTGCAACCTCTGCCATGACCTGACGTGTGCGTTGCGCCGATGTTTCGTAGCGCGTGGCAAAGTCTAGGATGGCAGTCAAATGCTCAGACTGGCTGCCGTCATCGTTCAATAACGCAGTGCTACCCTCGGCCGATTGGGTGAAAAGAGTTGAGGACATGTCCGCGCAAAGAATTTGCCGTGGTGCATCCTCGGCCTCCTTCACTAACAAAAAAGGATAGCGGCGCAGATATGCAGGAACATAGGCACCGGGCGCCCATTTTCCTTGCGCATCTATTTGATCATTCACGCCTTTGCGCAGACCGACCAACGCCATAGGCATCGGCTTGGCCCCCGTCGTGAAGACGATAGGATAATGCCGGACGACCTGTGCAAACTCATCGCAGGTGATGGGTATCGCATTGGCATTGGCAGCGACGCCAAACTCCCGTTCGGTCTTGATCCGCAGGTCCTTGTGATGCTCAGAGGTAATCGGAACGAGGGAGGTGTAAAGGAAGGGCAACCGCCCCGCTACGTCCACGGTTTGCGTTTTATCCACGGCGCGCCGTCTGGCCATACTCTTCCTCCTAATAAATTTATTAGTCTTATTCTAACAGTCTTTCGACCGGGAGGCGATCCTGAAGGGCGCGTTCAATACTGTTTTTCATCCGCTGAAACAGCGATTTTGGTTCTGCGGATTTGCGCGCGATCACTCCGGCCCCGCTAGGCGCGTCCATCAGACATTGCGGTGTGGGCCAATCTAGGATCGCGCGCAGTTTTACCGCCCCGTCGCGCAGCACCAATTGCGTTTCTGTTTGCATCAGTTGACCCTGAAATTGACAGTCGGGGTCATGCTGCAGCCGCACCAAAAGCGGGGCCGTGTCGGTACGGCTTAGAAGACCCGCCTCAAAATCGCGCTGATCGAGCCACAGAACCAAATGCGCGGGCACGGGGCTGGATATCGCCCCCAATGCCGCCTGCCCCGGCTGGACCCATGCGCCCGCATAATCGCGTGCAGCCAAAGGGGTCCAGACGCTCTCAGGACCTGCCGCGACACGTAGGCTTGCGGCCCGACGATCAAGGTTGCCGCGTATCTCATCCAGTTGGGCCAAATCAGTTTGAAGCCGCGCAATCTCAGCCCCGGAGGGACGTCGTGCGATAGCACGCGTTGCACTCTCAACGATCTGGCGGCGCAAGTTAAGATCGCGTTGTGCATGCGTCAGATCAAGGCTCTCCAACACTGGGAAACCATCCGCATCTAGGCGCAAAGCAGCGGCTTCTGGCACTTGGACAAAGGTCGTTTCATAGAGGGACAATTGTCCGTCCAACAGGACCCGGTCCCGAAACGGGATCACGCTTAGAACGCAGACCGCAGCGATGCATCCAGCCCCCGCCACAACGCGGCCAAGTCGGGCACCATTTGCGCGCGCTTGTTTCAGGCTACGGGCAAGTGGGCGAGCAATAAGCATCACAATCACAATGCCAAACACAACCGCACCGAGACGGGGATCAAACTGATATGAAAGCCAAAAGATACCCGCGAAGATGACCCAACGGTACAGATAGCTGAGCAACCAATAACCAAGCGCGCGCCGATCCGGACGCGCTACATCTGCACCCAAAGCCCAGCTCAGCCAACGCACCGCTGCCTGGGTGCTACGCCCTGCCAAATTGGGTACTCCCAACAGGTCGGTCATTATGTAATACCCATCCAACTTGATCAGCGGATTCAAGTTGAACAACAGGCTCGACACGGCCGCGAACATCGCGACCTGGAACACCGCGTCTTGTAACGGCCCCGTACCCGTAAACGCCCAAAAGAGCGTGGCCGCAAAGACCGCAAAAAATTCCAGATATAGCCCCCCCGCCCCGATAATCGCCCGTGGCCCCCGCCCCTTAAGCCGCCAAGCGCCGGTGACGTTGGTATAGGGAAACGGCGTCATCGCAAAAATCGAAATCCCCATACGAATGGGGCCAGAAGCAATACCATCGCGGCGACACATCTCTTGGTAGGCAAGTGCGTGGCCCATTTCATGCACGATCTTTAGCGCAACAAAACACAGCGCGAACAACACCAAACCCTGAAGGCTGATCTGGGGTACTTGCATCACAGCGTAGGCCAATTTGTCTGGGCGCAAAGCCACGGAGACAATAGCCCAGCCCCCCAGGAGCATCCAAACGGATAGCCCAAGGGCGCTAAACGCCCACCGACCAATCCCAGCAAAACGTGCCGCAATACCGGCGGCATCAAACATGTCAAACCGGAGCATGATCGCACGTGCCTCTAGTGGCTGATGTGCCTTTGGTAAGTCTTGGTTTGTGACACCCTGTGCCACCACCACGCCGTAGCGCATAAACTGCGCAAGCGTCTTTTGCGCCACTACATCTGGAAGGCCCGTGCCGGCACATGCTTGGGCGTAGGAGCCTGTCTCTCGGAGCGCCTCTAGAAAGGCTACTGCGGAGGCGTTTGCACCGAAATGCTTGCCGCTGACCTCATTGGAGATGGTGTATGCCTCACCGCCAGTGTCAGCGCCCACATGGGTGACAACGACGAACGTCGGAACAATGAGATCACGGGAAAGGGCAGCAGCATCCATGACGAAACTGTAGCGGATGCCCTTAGGGAAACAATATCTTAAGCCACGCTGAACAAACAAAACCCCGGGAAGCTTTCGCCACCCGGGGTGTGTTACTTACCCGCCAAAGTCATCGAGCATGATGTCTTCGCGGTCCACGCCCAAATCGATGAGCATATTTGTGACCGATTGGTTCATGATCGGCGGTCCACACATATAGAACTCACAGTCCTCGGGTGCTGGATGGTTCTTGAGGTATTCATCGAACAACACGTTGTGAATGAAACCCGTGTAACCATCCCAATCATCGTCGGGCAGCGCATCAGACAAAGCGACATGCCATTCAAAGTTGTCAAATTCTTCGGCTAACTGGTCGAAATCTTCGACAAAGAACATCTCACGCTTGGAGCGTGCGCCGTACCAGAATGAGATCTTGCGGTCACGGTTCTTGAGACGCTTGAGCTGGTCAAAGATATGGCTCCGCATTGGGGCCATACCCGCGCCACCGCCGATGAACACCATCTCTTTTTGCGTCTCGCGTGCGTAGAACTCACCGAACGGGCCGGAAATAGTCACCTTGTCGCCGGGCTTGAGGTTAAAGATGTACGACGACATCTTGCCCGGAGGCACCGCATCCGCGCCGGGGGGCGGTGTGGCCACTCGCACGTTGAGCATGATCATGCCCTTTTCGTCGGGGTAATTCGCCATCGAGTAGGCACGCTCCAGCGGCTCAGCCACATCCGATTCAAACCGCCACAAGTTAAACTTGTCCCAGTCTTCGCGGTACTCTTCTTCAACGTCGAAAGATTTGTAGTCGACGTGGTGTGCAGGGGCTTCGATCTGAATGTAACCGCCAGCGCGGAAATTTACGTCCTCACCCTCAGGCAGGCGCAACACGAGCGCCTTGATGAAGGTGGCAACGTTTTCGTTCGACTCGACCGTACATTCCCACTTTTTGACACCAAAGACCTCTTCGGGGACTTCGATCTCCATGTCCTGTTTGACCGCGACCTGGCACGACAAACGATCCCCGCAAGCGGCTTCACGCTTGGTGATATGTCCCTCTTCGGTCGGCAGGATCGAGCCGCCGCCTTCGTGGATGCGCACGCGACACTGCGCACAAGTGCCCCCGCCGCCACAGGCGGAGGGTACGAACAATTTCTGTTCCGCCAGCGTTTGCAACAGCTTGCCACCCGCCGGAACCGAAATGGTCTTTTCACCGTTGATGGTGATGTTCACGTTACCCGTCGAGACAAGCTGCGACCGCGCCATGATGATGATCGACACAAGCGCCAGAACAATCAACGTGAAGAGGATGATACCTAATCCGAAAGTTGCCATGCCCGTTCTCCTTTAGAGTTTCACGCCGCTGAACGACATGAAGGCCATAGCCATCAGGCCGGCCGTGATGAACGTGATGCCCAGACCTTGAAGACCGTCTGGGATGTCGGAGTATTTCAGTTTTTCGCGCACGCCCGCCATGGCCGTGATCGCAAGGGCCCAACCAAAGCCGGAAGACAGCCCGTAGGTGACCGACTCGGCAAAGTTGTAGTCCCGTTCCACCATGAACAAAGACCCACCTAGAATGGCACAGTTCACCGTGATCAGTGGCAGGAACACGCCCAACGCGTTGTAAAGCGGTGGGAAGTACTTATCGAGAACCATTTCGAGGATCTGCACCAGCGCTGCAATCACGCCAATGTAAGAGATCAGGCCCAAGAATGTCAGATCGACATCCGAGAACCCCGCCCACGAAAGCGCGCCCGGAGCCAGCAGATACGTCAGGATCAGGTTGTTAGCCGGCACCGTAATCGCCTGCACAACCATGACCGAAATACCAAGGCCAATGGCGGTCGAAATCTTTTTCGACACCGCGATGAAGGTACACATACCAAGGAAGAATGAGAGCGCGAGGTTCTCAACAAAAATCGCTTTTACAGCGAGGGAAAGCAGCCCTTCCATCAGTGCGACTCCACCGTTTGAATTTTATATTCGCGTTCTTCGACTTGGGCAGGTTTCCATGCGCGGAACGCCCAGATGATCAACCCAATGATAAAGAATGCAGACGGGGGCAGCAGCAACATGCCGTTGGGCACGTACCAGCCGCCGTTGTTGACCGTCTCGAAGATGGTGATGCCAAACAGGCTGCCGGCGCCGAAAAGCTCCCGGAAGAAACCGACAAGCATCAGGATCAGACCGTAGCCCAGCCCGTTACCAATACCGTCGATAAAGCTGGCCACAGGAGGGTTCTTCATCGCAAAGGCCTCTGCGCGGCCCATCACGATACAGTTCGTGATGATCAGGCCAACAAACACCGACAGCGTCTTGGAAATCTCATAGGCGTAGGCCTTGAGAACCTGATCCACGAGGATCACGAGGCTGGCGATAATAACCATTTGGACGATGATCCGAATGGAGCCGGGAATATGGTTGCGCAGCATCGAGATGAACATCGACGAGAATGCAGTCACAAACGTCACGGCCAGCGACATCACGAACGCCACCTGCAAAGAGGACGTCACCGCAAGCGCGGAGCAAATGCCCAGCACCTGTAGCGTGATCGGGTTGTTGTCGACCAGCGGGTCGATCAACATCTGTCTCCGGGTCTGGCTCATGAGATATCTCCCGATTTCAGGTTGGCGAGGAAGCTCGCGTAGCCCGTTTCACCCAACCAGAACTGCACAAGGTTGTTGACGCCAACAGACGTCAGCGTGGCCCCTGCCAGCGCGTCAATGTGGTAGTCGGCGCCAGATGCGTTGGGGGCTTTGGCGACGTGAATTTGCAGCTCACCATTATCATCCGCCACCCGTTTACCGGGCCACAGGGCCTTCCAGCGGGGGTTGTCGATTTCGGCACCGAGCCCCGGTGTTTCACCATGCTGGTAGAATTGCAGGCCAAAGATATCGTTGCCGTTTTCTTCGAGCGCGATGAACCCATAGAGCGTGGACCACAGGCCATAGCCATGGATCGGCATGATCACCTTGTCGATGCCACCCGCGTCATCGCGCAGAAGATAAACCGTCACGAACTTGGCCTGACGGCCGATGCCCGCAGGGTCATTGTCCAGCGCGACCGACAAGGCCGGATCAGAGGCCGCTGCACGGTCATCAAAGCTGGCTGCGTCGAACTGATCGGTAAAGGTACCAGTGGCGATCTCAAGGACTTGGGGTTCAAAAACGCCAAACGCCTCGACCACATCGACACCGGGTTCATACATGCCGGCAACTTGCAGGATGTTCACCTGTTTATCGATCAGTTTGTTTACTTCCTGCAGCGGCCGCAGGGCCACGGCAGCAGCAGAAACAAACATCGACGCCACAAGGCACAGCATCACCGCGACGAAGACCGTCTTGGGCACCGAGTCCGTTGGCAGAGCTAGAAAGCGCCCGAGGGGGCCTTTTGGCTGCGGGGTCGCATCAGACATGGCGGCGGGCCCTCCGGCGGATGTTGGCTTGAACAACAAAGTGGTCAATGAGCGGCGCAAAGACGTTTCCGAACAGGATGGCGAGCATCATGCCCTCTGGGAACGCAGGGTTAATCACCCGGATCATCACAACCATAAAGCCGATCAGCGCGCCATAGATGAACCGCCCCATGTTTGTGTGCGAACCCGACACAGGCTCCGTCACCATGAACACAAGGCCAAAGGCGTAACCGCCAACGACAAGGTGCCAGTACCACGGCATCGCGAACATTGGGTTCGTATCAGAGCCAATCAGGTTCAGCAGCGTCGAAAAGGCGATCATGCCCCCCAGACACCCGGCAACCATGCGCCAATTTGCGATGCGTGTCGTCAGGAGGAACGCAAGGCCGATAAAGCACGCAAGCGTTGACGTCTCACCGATGGAGCCTTGGACAAACCCCAAGAAGCTATCCATCCAAGTCGTGCCGCGCACCACGATTTCCTGATACCCATCAGAGGCTGCAATCGCGAGGCTAGTCGCACCGGAAAAGCCGTCAACTGGCGTCCAGATCGTGTCACCGGACATGTCTTGTGGGTACGCAAAGTACAGAAACGCACGACCTGTCAGCGCCGGGTTGAGGAAGTTTTTGCCTGTTCCACCAAAGACTTCTTTACCGATCACAACACCAAAAATGATACCCAAAGCCACCTGCCACAAGGGCGCATCGGGTGGCATAATCAATGCGTAAAGCATTGAGGTTACGAGGAAACCTTCGTTCACTTCGTGGCGGCGGATCGTGGCAAAGATAACCTCGAAAATGCCCCCAGCCACGAGCGTCGTGATGTAGATCGGCAGGAAGTAGAGCGCACCGTGCAGGATATTGACCATCGGGTTTGCAGCATTAAAGCCGATGCCCGTGGTTTCCAAAATCCAAACACGCCAGCCAGTGGCGCCTAGCGTTTCAATCGCCGTGTTTACCTGAAACCCGATGTTGTACATGCCCATCAGGATGCACGGGATCGTGGCCATCACGACGTAAGTCATGATGCGTTTCATATCGATGTAGGACCGGGCGTGCGGGGCTGCCGTTGTCACCGTCTTTGGGGTGTACAGGAAGCTCTCGACCATCTCATAGAGGGGGAAATACTTCTCGTACTTTCCGCCCCTCTCAAAGTGGGGTTCGACGCGGTCGAAAAAGTTGCGCAATCCCATGTGCTAGCCTTCTTTCTCGATCTTGGAGAGGCAGTCGCGAAGCGCCATGCCATATTCATATTTTGCAGGACAGGCGAAGCCGACAAGACCGAGGTCCTCTTCGGCCAATTCCAGCACGCCGAGCGCCTGCGCTTGATCCGTATCCATCACCAGCAGCGCGCGTAAAAGCTGTGTCGGCAGGTAGTCCTGCGGCATCAGCCCCTCAAACGTGCCCAGCGGAACCATGGCACGGCGGCCACCATTCAAATTGGTTGTAAGCTTATAGAGCTTTTTGGAAAACGCTGATCCCAGAACGGGTTGCACGGCGAACTTCGAAGGCATTGGCCGGACCCAGCCCATCGGGATCTGCGCTTTGTCTTCTTCGATCACGGTGATCTGGCGATCATAGCGACCCAAATATGCGCTTTCAGCGGCGCCGGCCCGCCCACTCAGGATCGAACCTGAGATCAGACGCAATGGCACGTTGTCTTCGATTTGACCCGCGGTCAGATCCACCATCGAGGCGCCCATAACGGTCGTGACCAACCGGGGCGATTTGACGAGCGGGCCACTAAGCGCAACCACACGGGTCGCATCCAGTTTGCCTGTCATCAGAAGCTTGCCGATCGCAATCACGTCTTGGTACCAGATGGTCCAAACAGTTTTCGCAGCGGTTGGTGGCTCTAGAAAGTGGATGTGCGTGCCTGGCAGGCCCGCGGGGTGTGGCCCCGAAAAACCAGCCGCAGTGATACCACCCAGCTCCGCGCCGGGCAGTGTCACACCAGTTTCATGGCACAAGTATGTAGCACCCTCACTAAGCGTCGAAATCGCGGCCAAACCGGTCCGAAATGCGTCCGCATCCGCAGCAATGATCTCTGCGGGATTGCCTGCCAAAGGCTCCGTATCCATCGCCGTCACGAACAGCGCAGCGGGGCGCATATCGGAGGCTGGAACCTTAGAATATGGACGCGTTTTGAACGACGTCCAAAGACCTGAAGCGCACAACTTTTGCGCGAGCCCCTCTTGCGTGGCCGTATCACCCACACCCGAGAAGTCGAGACTTTCGTCTGGCGTTGCGGACGGCTCGATCTCAACACTGATCAAAGCGCGCCGAGCGCCCCGATTAATCGCCTTGACCGTTCCAGCCACCGGAGAGGTGACTTTGACGTCTGGCGTATCCTTGTGCGACAGAATCGGGCTACCAGCCCTAATTTCTTCGCCCTCCGCAACCTCAAGTCGCGGCTTCAACCCAATGTAGTCCGAGCCAAGAATCGCTACAGTGCGAACGGCTTGACCGGCGTCTATGCCCTGTGTGGGCGCCCCCTCGACCGGAAGATCGAGGCCTTTTTTTAGCATGAACTGTGACACGCAGGCACTTTTCCCCACCATTACGTTCCCCCTGCGCAATTATCGCAGGTTGTGATGTGCGTGTATTGGAACGGGGTATTTTTTCCATCCCATTTTGCATTTTGGGTTACTTTGTCGCAATTCAGAACGCAGGTTTTTGATGTAGGGAAAAGCCACAACAAATGAGGGACGCACGGTGTCAGCTTCGATCACGCTCACAAGACGATTTGTAATGTTTGCCCCACTGGCGCTGGCCGCCTGCAAACGGGGACCCGATGTACTGCGGTTCAGCGGCACGACTATGGGCACGGCCTATAATGTTGTAGCGCTTGATCCGTCCCGTTCGGCGGCACAAGCCGATGTGCATGCAGGCATCGAAGCAGTGCTGGCAGATGTAAATCGGCAGATGTCCAACTGGGATATCACGTCTGAGGTGTCGCGGCTTAACGCCAGCGCCACGAGGGCGCCTATTCAAATGTCGTCCGATCTAGCGCATGTGCTGAAGACGTCGGCCGATATCCACGCCGCCACTGACGGTCAATTCGACGTCGCCCTCGGCCCGCTCATCGAAGCATGGGGCTTTGGCGCAAAGGGCGCCATGGTACAAAACCCAACAGAGGCCCGCATTGAAGCCGCCCTCGCAAGCGCCGGCCGCGCGGCCCCACTGGCCATCCAGAATGGCGCGCTGGTCAAATCAGCCGCCGACTCGCAAGTCTACCTCTCAGGCATTGGCAAAGGTCACGGCGTTGATCGCGTTGCGGGTGTTCTGCAAAGCTATGGCATCACTGATTACCTCGTTGAAATCGGCGGCGATCTGGCGACTTCGGGCCGGAACGCGGATGGCATGCCATGGCAGATCGGGATTGAAACCCCTGATGTGGCCAACAGGAATGTGCAACAGGTCGTTGGTGTCTCGGGCCTCGCGGTCGCGACATCCGGCGACTACCGCAATTACTTCGAGAAAGATGGTAAACGCTACACGCACATCCTTGATGCCACGACCGGTCGCCCAATCACGCACACGACTGCGTCGGCCACTGTACTGGCAAATGATGCGATGCACGCCGACGCTTGGTCCACTGCGATGCTGACATTGGGTCGCAACCGGGGCCTAGAGGTCGCCGAAGCTCATGACATCGCCGTATTGTTCATCGACCGCGCAGCGGATGGCTCTGGTTTCGTGACCACGGCCAGCCCCGCCTACACACGTCTGTCGGCTTAGGTCGCGCCGATGGCCACCTTCGCCCTTGCCTTCGCGCTCATGCTCACGGTTCTCGTGGGCATGGCGCTTGGCGTGATCTTTGCGGGAAAGCGGATCAAGGGCAGCTGTGGTGGGCTCAACGCGATCAGCGACGCGGACCAATGTCTCGTGTGCAACAAAGAGATCGATCCCAACAGCCCCCTGCGCGAGCGGCTCAAATGCCCCCGTGCCCGCAAGATGTTGGATCAAATGGCCGAGGCTGACTAGCCCGGCTGCATCGGCAAAAAACCGACCGTGAGCAGGCCAATGCCCGCCACAAGCCCCCACAGCCAAAGCTGCCAAACGGGGCCCTCTGCCTTCCAAACGCTCCGATACCGATAGCCTGAAATACAGGCCGCCACAAAGATAGCGGTCGCGACGCCCGGCGTGAGGTACAAGCTCGTATCAAGCACTAGTCTTTTCTCCCATTAGGCGTTTTGGCCAAGTCGCGGTACCATGGCATTGGTCACGGACTCAAGTAGACAGGAGAGACGTCATGCCCACATCCTATCAAGCCCCAACTCGCGGCGACACACGCGAAGCGAAAAAGACCGTTAGCCAATCGACGCGGAGCAATATCAAAGGCGATGCAGCGACCGTGGCCGAACTGCTCAAGACCAAGGGCGGCAACGTGCTCTCTGTGGCGCCGGGCGACACGATCGCCACCGCGGTCGGCATCCTTCGGGACAAGAAAATCGGTGCTCTTGTCGTGACCACCGCCGACGGTGCATTGGCCGGCATCCTGTCAGAGCGTGATATCGTACGCAAACTCGCTGAAACGCCAGGACAAACTCTGCCACAGCTTGTGTCCGAAAACATGACGGCAAATGTCATTACCTGCGCCCCGGAGGATACTCTGGTCACGGTCTTGCGGTTAATGACAGTCGGCAAGTTCCGACACATGCCTGTTATAGCGGACGGCACGTTGCGGGGCATGGTCACCATCGGCGATGTCGTCACCTACCGCCTCCAAGAGTTGGAACACGAAGCGCTGCAACTCAAACAGATGATTGTCGGCTAGCTAGACGTAAGTCATCGCTCTGTTTGTGGCTTTGGGCACGGGCAAGCCATTGGATGTACTGCGAATTACATGCGTCTCATTCCACAGCTTGACGCACGTTGGGTTATGTCTCTGACAACATGGGCCAGAATAATGATCCATTGGGATGGCTCACGCACCTATCTGACTGAAGCCTTGGTAATTGGCGGCGTCTAAACCTGACAACTACACTAGACGCACAAAAAAGGGCGGCGTGCCCGCGCACACCGCCCTTTGGTTTGTCCCGTTTTTAGGGCAACAGGACCGTGTCGATCACATGAATGACGCCGTTTGATGCCTCGATATCCGCGGCCGTAACGGTCGCGTTTTCCACCTTTACGCCACTACGCCCATCAATATGCACAGACGCGCCATTCACGGTCGCCACGCTCAGGCGTTGACCCGCAAGATCAGCGGCCATCACTTTGCCCGGCACCACGTGGTAAGTCAGGATTGCGGTCAATTGGTCTTTGTTTTCGGGCAACAGCAGAGTGTCCACCGTTCCCGCAGGCAGGGCGGCAAACGCCTCATCCGTCGGTGCGAACACCGTAAACGGCCCCTCGCTTGACAACACACCAGCCAGATCCGCGGCACCAACAGCGGCGACAAGCGTGTTAAACGACCCAGCCGATTGCGCGACTTCGACGATATTCGGCTCAGACGGCGTCATCATTTCGGCACAGCCAGAGACGGCCAAAGCACATGCCACAACAGAGGCTTTCAATACGAGCGACAGTTTCATTGATATTTCCTTTAATTCTTTTCCACCCTGCGTGTGCAAAATACACACGACTGTCATTCCAAAATGCATCTACTTGATAGAAAGGCAAGAAATTTGTGGAACTTTTGCACACAAACGGCCATAACGCCCCAATGACGCCAGACCCATTTACGAAAAGCTCCCTGTTTGAGCAGGCCGTTCGGGCCATCCTGCGCCCGCTTGTTCGAGCCCTAATCGCACAGGGTGTGACCGCGCCCTCGTTTTACCGGATCATCAAGCAAACCTACGTTGAAGTCGCCGCTAACGCCGCAGGCAATGCAGCCACAGATAGCCAAGTCAGCGTGATGACCGGAGTGCACAGACGCGATGTCAAAACACTGCGAGCAGCAGAGACAGACGCGGACGCAAGCGTGGCGCGCAAATCCTCAACATTAGCCACCGTGGTGGGTCGCTGGATCACCCAACCCGATCTCTCGACCGCGACGGGCGCGCCCAGCCCCCTGCCCCGCAGCGCAGCCACACCGCCCAGCTTTGACCACCTCGTGCAAAGCGTCAGCCGCGACATCCGCCCCCGCGCGGTCTTGGATGAATTAGAGCGTCAGAGCATCATCAGCATAGATGCCGACGGTTTGGTGCACCTGAACCCTGCCGCATTGGTCGGACCCGCTGATCTCGATCAAAAGCTCCATTTCTTTTCCGAAAACCTGGGCGATCACATGAATGCCGCGGTTGAGAACCTTTTGGCCGATGGCCCCTCACCGTTTCTGGAACGCGCGGTCTTCTACAACCATCTTACGAAGACGTCAGTCACGGCAATTGTACAAGACGTGCGCACCGTTGGAATCAAAACCTTGCAAGACATCAACAGCCGCGCCGCGCATCTGCAAAATGCCGACAAGGACAACCCAGACGCCACCATGCGTTTTCGGTTTGGTGTGTTTCTGTATTCGGATGATGATGGCCCAGTGCACGATACTTCAGACCAAAAGAGTTTACCAAAATGACCCGTAACACGCACACACGACGCTTTATCCTCGGCACAGGCGCCGCAAGCGTATTTTGGCCCGGTGCAGCCTTGCCTGCCCCGGCTCAACCCCGTCAATCCGAGGGCGGGATCGGCGGCACCGGCATTGTCGGCATCCTGACCGAATTTGGCAGTTTAATCGTGGCGGGCCGCCGTGTCGCGGTGGATGGGGTGACCCAGTATTCCGACGGCTTTGGAGAGATTTCTGCCCGTGATATCAACATCGGGGATAGCCTAACGGTTGAGGCTGGCGGCCCCGTAGACATGCTGACGGCACGGCGCGTCCATGTTACGCATCAGCTGGTGGGTGAAATAACAGCAGTAGCAAACGGCGGCAAAGAGCTGACGATTTTGGGCACGCCCGTGCGGCTTGCGCGGCCCAACCGCCTTGCACGGGTGGGTCGGCGCGTTGCCGTATCGGGCCTTTGGCGCGGCAATACCGTTGAGGGCAGCGGCCTGTCGCCCGCGCGGGATACCCGTGATTTGGTTGCAGGAACCGTTGACCGCGCGGGGCTTGGCGTGACTGTTTCTGGCCTCCGCGTTCGAGGGGCCGGCAGTCAACGCCTTAAAGACGAAGGCTTTGCCAGCATCGTGGGCCGCTATGATCCCAACAGCGCCCTGATGCGCAGCGAGCGCGCTGTGACTGCGCGCTTTACCGGGGCAGCAGGACCACTCAAACGTCTCACGATTGAGGGCTATCTGGAGCCGACGCGCGCCGCACCTGGCTACCGCGTCGCGGGGCTGGGCCACAGCTTTTCGCGCAATATCGACCTTAGCCCCTATGCGCAGGGTCGAACGTTATTTTTGGGTGACTACACCGGGTTATTTGCGGCCCGTGAGGCCTTGGTGCTGCCCGAGGATCCAGCCGCACGTGCCCAGATCCTCGGCGCGTTTGCACGCTAAGTCGTCCAAGCCTTAGCGGAGCCCAACCAAACCCGCAGCCGTTGTGCCTGATGCATGCACACGCGCCAAACGGAACGGATAGGCTACACCTGCACGCAGGCCAGCCAACGTCACCGTGGCGCCTGCAATAAAGGTCACCCGCACGTCGCCATCTGCGCCTACGTATAGCGCGCGCGTGGCATGAGACAGGTCAGCCGTATCATTCGGTGTGATTTCTTCGGCGTCTTGAGCGGGACTGTCGAGACCGGATTGACCTTTGTATTCGTCAAAATCGTCGAGCATTGGATATCCTTCTTGGAACATGGGGGATGCGTTAAGTGCACTGAGACAGCGCCAAAAACCACCGAACCAAGGGGTGTTGCCTATTCTACGATCCTGCGCGCGCTGCTGCCTGCCGCTATGTTTGCAGGCGGTGCGCCAATGTGCGCTGACGCTCTAGCAGCTTGGGCATGTCCACGGTGGTGATATGCCCGTCGGCAACAACGCGGCGCCCCTCCACGAACAGATCGCGGACTTGCTGCGGCCCCGCCAACAACAGCGCCCCCATATCCCATGACCCCGCCGCCGCAACGCTGCGCATGTCCCATACCGCAATGTCCGCACGGAAACCCGGTGCCAGCTGACCACAATCTGTGCGGCCCAAAACCTCGGCCCCGCCCCGCGTAGCAAGGCGCAATGCCGCATGAGCCGACATCGCATCCGCCCCGCGCGTGACCCGCTGCAAAAGCATCGCCTGCCGGGCCTCTGCCACAAGTGAACCGATGTCATTGCTGGCGGATCCGTCCACCCCCAAACCCACTTTGACGCCCGCGTTTTGCATTGCACCCAAAGGGGCAACCCCGGATCCAAGCCGACAGTTGGAACAGGGGCAATGCGCCACGCCTGTGCCGCTGGTTGCAAACAAATCAATCTCTTGCGCATCAAGCTTCACGCAGTGCGCGTGCCACACGTCATCCCCGGTCCAGCCCAGGTCTTCTGCATATTGTCCGGGCCGACAGCCAAATTTCTCTAGCGAATATGCGATGTCTTCGTCGTTCTCAGCCAAATGCGTGTGCAGCATCACGCCCTTATCACGGGCCAAAATGGCCGCGTCCCGCATCAAATCGCGGCTTACCGAGAACGGAGAGCACGGCGCGACACCCACGCGCACCATCGACCCAGGCCGCGGGTCGTGGTGGGCGTCAATGACGCGAATGCAATCCTCAATGATCGCAGCTTCATTTTCGACCAGGGCATCCGGTGGCAAACCGCCCAAGCTTTCACCAATGCTCATGGCACCACGGGTTGGGTGAAACCGCAAACCAATGTCCGCAGCCGCCGCAATAGTGTCATCCAAACGGCTGCCGTTGGGATACAAATACAAGTGATCAGATGACAGCGTGCACCCCGACAAAGCCAACTCAGCCAACCCCACCTGAGCCGAGACATACATCTCTTCGGGACCGAACCGCGCCCAAATCGGGTAAAGCGTCCGGAGCCAGCCGAACAAAAGCGCATCCTGTGCCCCGGGCACGGCGCGCGTCAGGGTTTGGTACAGATGGTGGTGCGTGTTCACGAGGCCGGGCGTCACCAAACACCCCTCAGCGTTCAGAACATCTGCCCCTAGACCCGGCTCAAGTCCAACGCCGATCTCAGCAATGACACCGTCTTTGATCCGCACGTCGGCACCATCAAGACGCAGGTCTGCGTCATCCATCGTCAACATGCGGGCCGCGCCCTTGATCAAAGTTTCACAGGGCATTGGAGATTACCTCTAGGGCTGCGGAATGAAGTTCAGGTGTTGCAGCCGCAATGATGCGGCCGCCCTCATGGGCCGGTTGCCCCCTCCAATCGGTCACGATGCCGCCAGCGGCTTGCACCACGGCGATGGGGCCTGCCACATCGTAGGCATTTAGCCCCGCCTCAATGACCAAATCGACATGGCCCGCCGCAAGCAAAGCATAGGCGTAGCAGTCCATACCGTAGCGGGTCAGTTTGCACTGCTCGGCCACAGCGTGAAATGCGCGCGCCTCCGCTTCGCTGCCCACCTCGGGGAAGGTTGTCAGAATTGTCGCTTCCGACAGGACAGCTATGTCTGACGCGGCCAAAGCCGTATCCCCTGTGGGGCCCACACAGCGCGCAACACCAAATCCACCCTCAAACCGCTCTGCGATATAGGGCTGATCAATGATGCCATAAATCGGACCAGACGCGTCTTGCAGCGCGATTAGCACCCCCCACGTCGGCGTTCCAGAAATAAATCCTCGGGTGCCATCAATCGGGTCAAGCACCCATGTCAGGCCAGTTGTACCGGGCTTTGCGCCCTCTTCCTCTCCCAAGATGCCATCATCAGGACGTTCTTGCGCAAGAACTGCGCGCATGGCCGCCTCTGCAGCGCGATCAGCGATTGTGACGGGGTCGAAACCGGCGGCATCCTTGTTATCAGCCCCCAGCCCACGCACCCGAAAATACCGCAACGTCTCGCGACGCGCGGCATCAGCCATTGCGTGGCCAACCCGCTTGAGATCGGTCGCCATAACGGGGTCGATTGTGTGGTACATTCTGAGCGGCCCTTCCACGCGGTGTCTGACGTCACGTGGGTGTCATGGGGCATCGCTAGCGTCAAGGCGCGCAGCCACGCGCCGTGGCATTGTGGCCTTAGGCGGCACTCTCGGACAGCACACGCGCCAGTTCAAACAGACGGCGGCGCTGGTTCTCTGGGATCGCATAATACGACCGCACAAGTTCCATGGCCTCTTTGTCGCCCAAAATATCGCCGGGCGCACCCTCAGCCACATGCACAGGCGCATCGTCGTCCCGCACACCTTCGAAGAAATAGCTCACCTGTACTGACAGCGCCTCTGAGATTTCCCAAAGCCGCGAAGCCGACACACGGTTCATGCCCGTTTCATACTTTTGGATTTGCTGGAATTTGATCCCAACATGCTCAGCGAGCTGCTGTTGGGTCATTCCAACCATCCAACGCCGATGGCGAATTCGTTTTCCGACATTCACATCCACAGGATGTTTCATCACGTCACTCCTTAATCGAGCCTTAAACACGGGACGATTGCCCGATCAACGCTCTCAACGTTATGTTTCGTAAAGATCGCATAACACCAACATGCGTCAGATCAAGTTTACGCGCAAACTATCAATTAAAGTTTACACTCATACAATCCAAACGCACGCATGAGACCGTTAACCCCTGATCCAATTGAATATTGCAAAATGCAATGCAATTTCAAAATTGCTCAAAGAAAAACCACTTTACACAAGGAATTCCTGTCGAAAGCTCTTGTCATTTATAAATTTGGCTGCACTTTCGGGAACCCAATGCAATTGGCAAAGGAACCGTCATGCTCGCCTATCGTATCTCAGGGACGGACCGAACACTCACTTGTGAAGACATTCCGCGGCCAAATCCCCTCCCCGGTGAGGTCTTGGTCCGAATCACTGCATGCGGCATGAACTTCGCAGATTTGCTGATGCAAAAGGGCACGTATCAGGACACGCCCGCCCTACCATTCACACCGGGCCTAGAAATCAGCGGCGTGGTCGACGCCCTCGGACCCGACACCACGGGCCCAGCACCCGGCACGCGGGTGGCGGTTTTCGGCGGCCAAGGCGGGCTGGCCGAGTGGGGCTGCTTTCCGGCCAATCGCTGCGTGCCACTGCCCGACAGCATGACCGATGTGCAGGCAGCAGGCTTTCAGATCGCATACGGCACAAGCCACCTCGCGCTGACACACGCCGCCCACCTCAAACCCGGCGAACGGCTGGTGGTTTTGGGGGCTGCGGGGGGCGTTGGCCTCACTGCGGTCGAAATTGGCGCACAACTTGGGGCCGAGGTAATCGCCTGCGCCAGAGGCGCTGACAAATTGGCCGCGGCCAAAGCCGCGGGCGCGCACCACCTAATCGACACCGACACGCAGGACATTCGCGAAACCGTCAAAGACCTTGGCGGCGCAGACGTGGTGTATGACGCAATTGGCGGCACACAGTTCACCGATGCCTTCCGCGCGACCAACCCCGGTGGGCGCATGCTGCTGATCGGCTTCGCCAGTGGCGACCTGCCCGAAATCAAGCCAAACCACATGCTGGTCAAAAACATCTCAGTTCACGGGCTATATTGGGGCGGGTTACTCAAAACAAATCCATCGGTCGTCACCGACAGCCTTACCGCTTTGCTCAAGATGTTTGAGGCCGGGACGATCACCCCACACGTCAGCCACGTCCTCCCGTTTGACCAAGTTCCCGAGGCGCTGGACCTGCTCAGGACGCGGCGCTCAACCGGGAAGGTCGTGGTGCAGACGACCCCATAACATCCGGGTATACAGTGCGCAGCAGTTGCTTCATCCCCTCGGCGGCCGGTCCATCAAACCCGCGCCGTACGTACATGTTGATATTATAATCCGCCAATTCCGGCAAAACCCCACCATGCGAAATCGGCGCGACCCCTTCGGGCGCCGTGCCCAATAGCAAGGCGTGAACGCCGATATCCGCGGCCAAAATCGCCTCAACCGCGCGGATTGATTTGGTCGAAACGGCATTCACCCACGGAATGCCAGCCCGGTCCAATGCCTCAACCACTTGACCCTTAAAGATACAATTATCCTCAAACGCCAAAGGCAGCGGTCGATGACGCCAAGCCGCGCCATCCGGGGCCCCCACCCAAGTGATCGGAACGGTCACAAGGCTCTCACCGCGTGCGCCCTTGCCCTGCTCTGTTGTCAAAATAACATCACAGACACCCGCCTCCAGTTGCTCAAGCAGGTCCAAGGTCCAGGACGTGATCAACTGAACCTTCATTCGGGGAAATTCAGCAGCAAAAGCCCGCAACACCTGCGGGATCGCACGCGGCACGATATCGTGGGGAACCCCAAGGCGAATCTCGCCCTCAAACTCCTCGGCCGTCATTTTATCCACGGCCTCATCATTCAATGCCAGTATGCGCCGCGCATAGGACAACAACTGTTCCCCCTCTGCCGTCAAAGCCACCCCTCGGCCCGCGCGATCCAACAATGTGACATCAAGCGCGACCTCAAGCCGCTTTAACTGCATTGAAACAGCCGATTGCGTCAGGTTCAGCATGCTCGCGGCACGTGTCACACCACCAGTTTCCGCCACCGCAGCAAAGGCCCTGAGCGCGGTTGTATCTAAGTTTCTTGGCATATCACGCTTCCTGATGGGTCAGTTCACAATCATTCGTTTTTCAAATGTAGCGAACCACGCCATATACATCAACAAATGAAATTGATGATCAGCATCTCAACACAAAATGGAAAGGTTTCTCCGATGGTCGACTTCTCTTGCTCCTCCCCCACTTCATTTGCTCCATCGCGGAACCGCGCGTTTGGGTTCATGAATTATCTCGCCCTCTGGCGGCAGCGTCGCGCGCTCGCAAAAATGGATGCACGTCAGCTTGCAGACATTGGCGTTACCCGTGATCAAGCCCGGGCCGAGGCCGCGCGCCCCCTCTGGGATGTGCCCTCTCATTGGCAACAATGAGCACTAAGCCGGCGGCGAAAGCCTCTTTCGAGACAAACCCCGCCGTTTGATTGAAAAAAACAATCAAAACATAGAGCCTTGAGAGGCCGAAGCGCTTGAAAAGCCCGCCGCTTGACCCGATATTGTGCCTAAGCGCGGCGCAATACGTGCGCCTGTCGTGAACCTTAACGCTTGGAGGAGTTCCATGGCACAATTTGAGACCCTGCGGTCCGGTGTATCCGGCGCTCGCGCGGCCGAGATCGACACCGGCTTGCGCGCCCACATGAACAAAGTCTACGGCACCATGTCGATCGGCATGCTGATCACGGCTGCCGCTGCATGGGCCATCTCGACCCTGACTGTCACATCCGACCCAAGCCAGGCGGTTGTGCAGATGGGCAACGGGACAATGCTCAACAGCTTTGGCGCATTGATCTACACAACGCCCCTGCGTTGGGTGGTCATGCTCGCGCCTCTGGCGTTCTTGTTCCTCGGTTGGGGGGCCCTGATGCGGCGTGCCAACGCGGCAACAGTGCAGCTCGGCTTCTTTGCATTCGCGTCCTTTATGGGCCTTTCGCTCAGCTCAGTTTTTCTTGTGTTCACAAGCTTTTCGATCGTGCAGACATTCCTGGTAACGGCCATCGCCTTCGCAGGCCTGAGCCTGTGGGGTTACACCACCAAGAAAGACCTGTCCGGTATGGGCACCTTCCTTGTGATGGGCGTAATCGGCTTGCTGGTGGCTATGGTCATCAACATGTTCCTGCAGTCCGGCCCAATGATGATGGCAATCTCGGCCATCGGTCTGCTGATCTTTGCCGGTCTGACAGCCTATGACACACAACGCCTGAAGTCTGAGTATGTGGCACACGCCGCACACGGCGATCAGGAGTGGTTGGACAAAGCCGCATCTGACGGCGCGCTCAGCCTCTACATCAACTTCCTGAACATGTTCCAGTTCCTACTCATGTTCATGGGACAGCAAGAATAGACATTCTTCCTTGCTGACAGACATCAGGCCGCCCTTCGGGGCGGCCTTTTTCATGCAATACTATCAAGCAAGCGGCGCGCAAATCCGCCTCATGTGGACCGCAGGGAATTCAACACCACGCCCCAAGGTCATCACCACGGCAGCCACCTCCTCAAAGCCACAGCTGGCGTAGAATAGCCGCGCCGTGAGGGTGCTATAGCACTCGAACCGCGTAATCCCCTGCGCGCGGGCATCGGCACAGATACCCGTCATAAGCCGCCGCCCAAGCCCTTGCCTCACATGGCCAGGCGCGGTCACGACATGGCGGATATGGGCCGTTTCTGGGGCGCAGGCCCCGCCCCACGGGTCCGTATCGCTCCAACCACCAGCGGCCCGCAATGCGCCCTGCTCCTCCAACAGGAAATAGGTTTTTCCCGCCAAAAGCGATGGGCGTGCGCGCGTGATTGCAGGCAGCACCGCATCCAGCGTCTGGGCCGGATAATCCGGCGCCAGCAGCACAGGGTAGCTCTGCGCGAGCAATGCCGTCACACGCGGCGCATCGCTGGGCTGTGCGGGTCTGAGAGAGAGGGTCATATAGCATCCACCTTTGGCATCGAGAGGCCAGCGCAAACCAAGAGCCCGAAATAAAGGGCCAAGCGCGGAAGGTGAATTGGAACAAAAAAACCGGCCACGCAGAGGCTGCGCGACCGGCTTTGTTTTGTCAGGGTTAGGCGATCTTACTTGATCTTGCCTTCCTTGTATTCGACGTGCTTGCGCGCAACGGGGTCATACTTACGTACGACCATTTTTTCGGTCATCGTGCGCGCATTTTTCTTGGTCACGTAAAAGTGGCCAGTCCCCGCCGAGGAGTTCAGGCGGATTTTGATTGTGGTCGGCTTCGCCATGGTCAGTCTCCAGAGGATCGAGGGGCGGACACATGCCGCCCAAAAACTTGAGCCTCGCTTTTACTCGGTCGCGGGGGGCTGTCAACCGCAAAGCGCGCAGTTCCGCCCGTTTGCGCGCTATTGACTGCGAACGACCGCCAGAAGCGCGTCAACATGACCATCAGGCGCCATCAGCGGCGACAAAGTGATCGCACAGCGGAACTCTGGAGCGTTCAAATAGCCCAAAGTCGACTCGTAGCGCGCGGGCACACCACTCTTGGCTTGGCCCAATGCGGCCCAAACCTCAGCTCGTGTGTCAGATGGCCAGAGCGTCACCCAGCTGAGCCCCGCAATCTCATCGCTGCGATCAAATCCAAGAATCGCAAGGCCGTTAGGGTTCATGTACTCGATCACCCCACCCGCCGAGAGCAACGAAACCGAGTCCGGGCTATTTCGGAAAAACGCGAGGGTGAAGGACGGACCAAACCGACGGATACGTTCCAGCGCCTCTTGTGCGCTGCTTGGCGCAACTTGCCATGGGCTCTGCGCATCTGGGGGCTCGATGTCACTCATAGACGTACCCTTCTACCCACAGGATATGCGGGTAAAGAACTGTAGCCACAGCGTGTAAATTCAATCAACCCCAGGGGACGCAAGGGAAACTTACCTTCCTCTTGGTGCTAAAGAGCGGAAAATGCGCGGAGGGCCTATAAGCCGGATTCTGTCTAAGGGTCGCAAGGACCCTCGAGATGACCATTCCTCTTGACCTCAGATTGCTCTGACGCCTCTAGCTGCCAACCCGAACCTGCTGGGGCCAAGGGGCCCCGCCGAGTTGCCTCGGCGCGCGGTTCCTATTTGGCATTGCTCCCAGTGGGGCTTGCCATGCCCGCCCTGTTACCAGCGCGGCGGTGGGCTCTTACTCCACCGTTTCACCCTTACCCGAGCACGCTCGGGCGGTCTATTTTCTGTGGCGCTTTCCGTCGGATTGCTCCGCCCGGGCGTTACCCGGCACCGTTTCCTTGTGGAGTCCGGACTTTCCTCGGCACGTCTTGCACGCAAAATCCAAAGGGCCGCAGGTTCGATGGACCATCTGATCCACTGAAAACACGGCACCGTGCAATTCTCGGTGCAATACGCGCCGCGATCATCCGACCCTCCGCGCGGGTTCTCGCTACGCGCTCGGGCGGGCCTTGCGCAAGCCCCAACCGTCATGCCGCCCATGTTTTCGTGCAAACACCCTAGGCGCGCCGAGCGCACCGCGCGGGAAACTGTGCAGCCAAACCCGCCGCAATAGCCCGGTCCGCATCGCATACCGGCCCTACCGCGCCCGGGCGAAACCGCAGCCGCATTGCCGATAACAAAACCTCAGGCTCCGTATCAGCCGCATACCCAGCACGGTGCAGATCGGGCTGCCAATCCCCCGGCGCACCGGGCTTTGGCCAAACGGCTAATCCCTGCCGCGCCAAACGCAGCCAGTCGAACCGACGGCCCGGATCAATCTTGCGCCCCGGCGCCACATCTGAATGCCCTAACACGCCTTCTGGTGGCACATCCCAGCGCGCCATGATCCCTTGCACGAGATCTTCTAGCGCGGTCATCTGCGGCTCGGAAAAGGGCTGAAACCCGTCATTCGCCAACTCAATCCCGATCGAACGAGAATTGACATCCGTCTCACCGCCCCAAGCCCCCGCACCCGCATGCCACGCACGCATCGCTTCATCTACCAACGGCGTCACTTGGCCTGCACTGCAAATGACATAATGCGCAGATACTTGGGCCGCCGGGTCGCACAGATGCCGAATTGCCCCCGCAGCCGACGCCATGGCCGTATAATGAATAATGATCAGGTCTGGCCGCAGCCCATCCTTGCGCGGCCCAAAGTTCGGACTTCGCATGCCTGTCAGTTGCGCACCAAATCGCGAAACGCAGCCGGGTCCCAACCACAAGCATAGCCGTCACCATCTGGGTCCAGTCCCAGCCGGTCTCGGCTCGGTCCACCTGCCGCGAGGAATTGCTCCTGCGCCACATCCGCAGTGCGGTATCCCGCACATTTGGCCTCCAGCCGGGCGGCGGCAAATGGGTTGCCGCGACGATACATCTTTTGGCCCACAGGGTGGCTTGCGCTCAGTGCGTATTGGATAATGTTCGGGCCAGTGTCGCCGACAGGCTCCAACTCTTTGGGCTGGACCAGTTGGAACTGCTGACGCGCCGCTTCGATACGGGCAGCATCGGCTGCGATATCGCGCTCCGCGGCGACAACCTCAAAATCCTGTTCTTGGCTGATCTCGGGGTTGTTTCGGTTTAACACCGGCGCCGTTTGGGGTGCGGTATCGGCCAAGGCGTCTGTCGCCTCAGCCGCTATTTGCGCGGCCGTGTCACCCGTTGCACCCGCCACCGGCGGCAGAACGGTTGTTGGTTGCGGCGCGATCCCGGTCTGCAACTGCTGCTCCCGCTCACTGCGCCCCAATGTGTCAAAACCCACACCACTTTCGGGCACGGGCGGCGTGCAGGCCATCAAGGCCAACACTGACACACTCAACACTATACTGCGCATTTTCGCCTCACGTCTTTTGCGCGAGCCTACCACCATTTTTGCGGCTTGGCCACAAACCCGGCCGCCGTCTCAAGGGCATAAGCGGTATTGAGCAAATCCGCCTCTTCCCACGGCCGCCCGATCAGTTGCAAGCCAAGCGGCAAGCCTTTTTCATCCAAGCCCGTTGGCACCGAAATCCCTGGCAGCCCCGCTAGGTTCACCGTCACGGTGAACACGTCGTTGAGGTACATCTCAACGGGATCATCCACCTTGCGGCCCAACTCAAACGCGGCCGAAGGCGTGGCAGGCGTCAAGATCGCGTCAACACCGGCGGCAAAGACCGTATCAAAGTCTTGCTTGATCAGCGCGCGCACACGACGGGCACGGTTATAATAAGCATCGTAAAAACCAGCTGACAGCACATAGGTTCCCACCATCACGCGGCGCTGCACCTCGGCCCCAAAGCCTTCGGCGCGGGTTTTCTCGTACATCTCGGTAATGCCATCGCCCTGCGCCAGTGACGCACGGTGACCAAAGCGCACCCCGTCATACCGCGCAAGGTTCGAAGACGCCTCAGCCGGTGCAATCACATAGTACGCAGGCAGCGCGTATTTCGTATGCGGCAATGAGATATCACGGATTTCCGCCCCTGCATCGCGCAGCATCGCAGTGCCGTCTTCCCACAGCTTCGCGATCTCAGCGGGCATACCGTCCATCCGGTATTCTTTGGGAATACCGATCACTTTGCCGCGAATATCTCCCGTCAAAGCGGCCTCAAAATCCGGCACAGCCAGATCGGCAGAGGTGCTGTCCTTGGCGTCATGGCCACACATGCCTTCCAGCATGATTGCAGCGTCGCGCACGGTTTTGGTCATCGGCCCTGCCTGATCCAGCGAAGACGCAAACGCCACAACACCCCAACGCGAGCAGCGCCCATAGGTCGGTTTGATGCCCACAATCCCAGTGAACGCCGCAGGCTGGCGGATCGAGCCACCCGTATCAGTCCCCGTGGCCCCCAAACACAAGTCAGCCGCCACCGCAGAGGCAGAGCCCCCCGAGGAGCCGCCCGGCGTCAAAGCCGCGTCCGAATTGCCCGCGCGCCACGGGTTCACCGCATTGCCGTAAACGGATGTCTCGTTGCTGGAGCCCATGGCGAATTCGTCCATGTTCAGCTTGCCCAGCATCACAGCGCCTCGGTCAAACAACTGGCCAGATACCGTGCTCTCATACTCGGGCTTAAACCCTTCAAGGATACGGCTGGCGGCTTGGCTGGGAACACCCTTGGTACAAAACAGGTCTTTGATCCCAAGTGGGATACCGCACAAACTGGGCGCATCGCCCTCGGCAATCCGCGCATCCGCGCTGGCCGCTTGCGCGCGCGCCACGTCAGGCGTGTTGTGCACAAAGGCCCCCAGCTCACCTGCGGCTTCAATCGCGGTCAAACAGGCATCCGTCAGCTCAGCACTCGTGGTCTCGCCCGCGCGCAAAGCATCACGTGCCTGCGCAATCGTCATCGTGTTAAGATCAGACATTATTCCACCACCTTCGGCACAGCAAAAAACCCTTCGCGCGCATCAGGCGCGTTGGCCAAAACGGCTTCTTGCTGGCTGCCATCCGTCACCACATCGACACGCCGAGGCAGACGCATGGGCGTCACCGACACCATGGGCTCCACGCCGTCAACGTCGACCTCATTCAACTGCTCAATAAAGCCGAGGATTGCGTTGAATTCACCAGCAAGCGCCGGAAGGCGCTCTTCGGGCACGGCGATCCGGGCGAGCTTCGCCACCTTGCGTGCGGTTTCAATATCGATGGACATTGGCGCCCCTTTGCATCTGTTTGGCCTCGTTTCGCCCCCGTTTATCCAGCGCTTGGCCGCTCTGCAAGGTGGCGACGCAGAACCTCAATCATCCAACCCAACATAAGCCCGTTCAACAGGTGCCAAAGAAAGTGCGTACCGACCGGAATGGCGGCGCAAACGGCCATATCAACTGACCGGGCTGTCAGCGACACAGCCAACAAACCGGCCCCCACAGCCATGCCAACAGACACACGCGGCAACCGCCGGCGCAAGGCCCATGCTTCAAGCGCAATCAGAAAAGCCACCGGCCAATACCCCGCCGAGACCTCAAAAAACGGCACGGCAGAAAACACAGGCGTCAAAACCGCCGCAAATGGCAAGAACCCAAGCGCGCTCACACCCGCCCACATCCACGACAGCCCCCAAAAGTAACGATGCGCGGCCCAAATATACCCAAAGATAAACAGCCCAATCGGCGCAACATCCGCAATCATCGCCCAAACAGTTGCATGGGTATGAAACAAAAAGCTCCCCACCCCAATCGCGGCCAAAATCGTGGACAAAACCCGACAAGCCGGCTGAGGCGCGCGCGCCCACATCACCAAAGCGGCCACCAAAAACGCGCCGTTGGTCAGTGCATTGATCGGCTCCGCCCAAAACGCAGGGCCCATCCGCTCACAATAAAGGTCGATGTGGCGCATGACGTCCAAAACCCGGCGCTCCTTTTTTCAGGAAATACTCACATTCCGCCCTGAGCATCAGGCTCACCGCTGGTAACGGTTTCTAACAACGGCAAACTCACCCCGCGCGGCAGGCTCGCCTCGGCAGAGGGGTGAACGACCTCTGACGGATCACGCCCCAAAACGCGCCGACGACGCGCCAGGAAAAACTTGCCAAATCCACGTGTGCTACCCGCTGAAGGCGCGGTGGCATCCTGCGGAAACCGACGGCTCCACTGCGCAGGCAGCGGCAGCCCGGTGGCCTCCATACGCTCCAACATCCACACCAGCGGTACATTGCCCAAACCGCGCGCGGGCGCAAATTCTCCGATATGGCCGCCCACATCGCCGTGGCTGCCCCGAAACCAAACCTGTTCGACATCATCCAATCGGTGTTCAGGCACCTCCCACAGTTGCGGGGCATAGGCCAGTCGGGTTTCATCCATCGCAAGCGCATGAAACCCGCGCCGCACCGACCGCCCCAAAACGTTTGAGTGAAACTCATGCACTGCAGGCGCGAACCGCCAAACCAGTGGCCAGCGAATGCCCAGCGCGCGGACGGTGTCAAACACACATACCGCATCAATCTGAACCTTGGGCACGCAATACTCTGCCGAAAAGGCCCGCGCCTCGGCGCTGTCTGGGCGGTGCCGGTATAGCTCATATACCTCTTCTAGCCGCGCGTGGGTCACCGCATCCGCCCGCAATAGCCCAATACGGTTGATCAGTCCGGCCAAGGCGCGCACCCCATAGGCGCCACGCGAATAACCGACAAAGTAAATCTGGTCACCGGGGTGGTACCGCTGCGCCAAAAACCCATAGGCGCGCTTGATCTGGCGGTTAATCCCCACACCCGCCATAACCTCATGGCCCCGGCGCCAGCCGCGCCACTGGATCCCCGGCTCGTAGTACAGGCATAATCCAGGCACCTCTTGCAGCAGCCGCCAAATGCGCGCCACGTTGGTCTCCAGCCCCGGTGTCAGCGACGACATTGTCCCATCAAGCAACACGACATGGATTTGCGCTTCGGGCGGGCCCTCGGCGCTTGGGGCGTGGCGCGTCTTGAGCCAGCCGCGGAACCTGTCACTCAGCCGCAATCGCGCGCCCCTCAGCCTCCCGCAGCATGGCCCACATGCGTGCAGGCGTGAACGGCATATCTACCTTTCGCAGGCCCAGCGGCCACAGCGCATCAAGGGCCGCGTTGCCAACTGCAGCCATCGCGCCCACGGTGCCCGCCTCTCCACAGCCCTTCATACCCAACACATTGGCGGTCGAGGGCACAGGTTCGGAATAAAACGCAATCATGGGCAGATTATCGGCGCGCGGCATGCCGTAGTCCATGAAAGTCGCCGTGAGCAATTGACCACTTTCGTCATAGACAACCGCCTCACTAAGGCACTGGCCCACGCCCTGCGCCACACCGCCATGCACCTGCCCTTCCGCCAGCATTGGGTTCATCAGGTTTCCGAAATCATCAACCACAGTGTATTTTTCCACCGTCACAACCCCGGTGTCTTTGTCGATTTCCAACTCGCACACGTGGCACCCGTTGGGAAAGCTGCGCCCGGGCAAGGTTGTCGTCTCAGAGGTGCGCAATAGATCGTCGCGGCCCGCAGCGCGCGCCTCATCTGCGGCCTCTAGCACCGTCATCACCCGATTGGACCCGTCCGAGCGGAAGCTGCCCTCTCCAAAGCTGACGGTATCCGCATCGACCTCAAGCAGGTCCGCCACAAAGGGCGTGAACCGCGCGACCACTGCCTCGGATGCGGCCTTGGTCG
>Ga0228652_1000200_pt1 | contig 37497 bp, 26 predicted proteins | sample 64DmetaG_FD_183030 | JGI IMG/M metagenome (GOLD analysis project Ga0228652, IMG submission 183030) | Seawater microbial communities from Monterey Bay, California, United States - 64D | ecosystem: Environmental > Aquatic > Marine > Coastal | place: USA: California | collected 2016-10-05
TAATAGTAGAATCAAATAAGTTGGTATTACAACAAATACATTGGTAGATTCCTCCTTCAAAAATAGAACAAAGAGATCCAGTATGAGGCCTTTCGGTTCCGTGTAATCTACTAATTTGAAATTGCTCAGGTGTTAATATTTTACGCCACTCTTCTTCCGTTTTTTCAACTCTTTTGTGTGGTGTAGGGTTTCCATTCACCGAAAAGTGAATGACATCTCTCCATGTGATCATGCTTATCTATTTTATATAAAAATAATAAATTTGTCTTTAGTTTCAAATAACTTAACAGACGTTTTAATTTAGAAAACCTTTCAAACTAAAGAAAGTTTTTTAAACCGTTAAAATTACTTTTGTCTAAAATAAATAGTGATGGGTACCCCAGAAAAATTATAGTGTTCTCTTAGTTGATTTTCAACATACCGCTTGTAAGGGTCTTTTACATATTGAGGTAGATTAGAGAAAAAAGCAAATTGAGGAGTTGGTGTAGGCAATTGCATACAATACTTAATTTTCACAAATTTACCTTTTGTAGCAGGAGGAGAGTTCTGTTGAACAATTTCCAACATCGTTTCGTTCAATTTACTAGTAGAAATTCTTCTTTTTCTATTTTCAAAAACCTCAACAGCTGTTTCTATTGCTTTTAGAAGACGTTGTTTTGTGAGCACTGATGTAAAAATAATTGGAACATCTGTAAAAGGAGCAATTTGTCTTCGAACTTGAGCTTCAAAATCACGCATGGTATTGGTTTCTTTTTCAACCAAATCCCACTTGTTTATTAGAATGATAACTCCTTTTCTATTTTTATCTGCCAACCAAAAAATATTCTGATCTTGACTTTCAAAACCACGTGTGGCATCTACCATTAAAATAACTACGTCTGAGTATTCAATAGTTCTAACAGCACGCATTACAGAATAAAATTCTAAATCTTCTTTTACCTTAGATTTTTTTCTAATTCCGGCAGTATCTACTAAATTAAAATCAAAACCAAAACGATTGTATTTTGTATCGATAGAGTCTCTTGTAGTTCCGGCTATATTGGTAACAATATTTCTGTCTTCTCCGATTAAGGCATTAATAAAGGATGATTTTCCTGCATTTGGTCTTCCAACAACTGCAAAACGAGGTAGTTCTTCTTTTTCTAAATCTACTTCTTCTGGTTCTGGCATTTTAGCTACAATAGCATCTAAAATATCACCAGTTCCACTACCATTTATTGAAGATATGGTGTGGTAATCACCTAGGCCTAAATTATAGAATTCTACAGCATCAGCAACTCTCATAGCATTGTCTACTTTATTAACAGCAATGAAAATAGGCTTTTTTACTTTTCTTAAAATTTTAGCTACTTCTGCATCCATGGGAGTAATGCCTTCCTCAACATCAACAACAAAAACTATGATATCTGATTCTTCAATAGCTAATTGAACTTGTTTTCTGATTTCTCCTTCAAAAATATCATCTGAACCAACAATGTAACCACCAGTATCTATGACAGAAAATTCTTTTCCATTCCAGTCAGACTTTCCGTAATGTCTATCACGAGTAACTCCACTTACAGAATCAACAATAGCTTCTCTTCGTTGAACTAAACGATTAAAAAGTGTTGATTTTCCAACATTAGGTCTTCCTACTATGGCAACAATACTACTCATGAAAGTAAAATTTTGTGCAAAGATACTATTTTACAGTAGACTAGCTAAGAGATATGAGTTTGTTTGCAATCATTTTTGGTTGTAGCCAAAACGTTTTAGTTCTTTATCGTTTGAGCGCCAATTCTTATTAACTTTCACATACAATTCTATAAATATTTTTTTTCCGAAGAAAAACTCTAAATCTTTTCTAGCTTCTGCACCCACTCTTTTTATAGCAGTACCTTTATGGCCAATAATAATTCCTTTTTGAGTTTCTCTTTCTACCATTATCAAAGATCGAATACGAATGATCTTCTCTTCCTCAATAAAACTTTCTGTTTCAACTTCTACAGAATATGGGATCTCTTTTTTGTAGTGTGTTAGTATCTTTTCTCGTATTTTTTCATTTACAAAAAAACGTTCAGGCTTGTCAGTTAACTGATCTTTGGGGTAAAATGCTGGCCCCTCAGGGAGCAATTCAATTATTTTATCAAAAACAGTTTCTACATTAAATTTTTCTAGTGCAGAAATTACATAGGGAAAGGAATTAGGAACCTTATTTTTCCAATAGGCTATTTTTTCCTCTACCTCTTCTTGTGTAGATTTATCAATCTTATTAATTAATAGAATAACTGGAATTTTTGTGTTGATGATTCGTTTGAAAAAGGCCTCATTTTTTAATTCTTTTTCTCCAATTTCTACCATGTAAATTAGAATATCTGCATCATCAAAAGCAGACTTTACAAAATCCATCATGGATTCTTGTAACTGATAAGCAGGCTTTAAAATCCCAGGAGTATCTGAGAAAATGATTTGATGATCTTCATCATTAACAATTCCTAAAATACGATGTCTTGTGGTTTGCGCTTTTGATGTAATGATTGATAGTTTTTCTCCTACCAAAGCATTCATTAAAGTTGATTTTCCAACGTTTGGATTTCCAATAATATTTACAAAACCTGCTTTGTGTGTCATGAGGCAAAGATATATTGTTTTTTATGGATTTGTTTATTATTCCTATAAACTTGTAAGCCAACAAACTACCAATAATCTAATAAAATAATGAGGTTTTTTTGGTGGTTGGTCTTTTTTTGCAGTATCTTTGGAGTCTAAATCGCGGGATAGAGCAGTAGGCAGCTCGTCGGGCTCATAACACTCCTCACCACCTAATTTCAACCAATTTTATTCATTCATTTTCAATTAGTTACAAATATATAATTCTATTTGTGTTATACGTGCTACACTCTTGTGTTAGATAAAATACATATCAATGTTTATATGTGCCTTAAAAAATGATTTTCATATTTTCAATACATTCTTTAAGTGATTGAATAGGATTTATCGGATCACCTTCATATTCCAGAACCGATATACCACAAAAGCCTGTATTATTAAGAGCATCAATAAATTTATTTAAAGGTAAATTACCATTACCAATTATAACATCTTGCCATTGAGCATTCTTATCAAAAAGAAAGTCCTTTAAATGAACACCATAAATTTTATCCCCATATTTCACCACCCAATCCAAAGGGTTTCCATGTTCTGGACCGATTTGCATTGCCCATCCCGTATCTAGGCATAAACCAATTTGAGGACCTCCTATTTTTAAAATATAATCAATTACATCTGGAGATCCTCCAAACATATATCCTCCATGACAATGTATACCTACTTTTATGTTATATTCATCGCACCAATATTTAACTTTTTTAATTGCTTTTTCGAATGAATTAACCTTAAAGTGAGCTGATATGTGTTTTGCTCCTGCCGCAGCTGCACATTCGAACCATTGTCTTTCTTTGTCATTTCCAACAAAAGTCTGAACTCCAATTGATACTATTGAAATATTATGAGATTGATAAATTTTTACTATATCTTTCCAATTTTCTAGATCATTAAAGTCTGCATGAACTTCACATATCTCTATAGCATCTAGACCAATTTCCTTTACTTTTTTAGCAACTACTTCATTATCTAAAAACTCTTTAAAACAGTAACTCTGAACACCAATTTTATTTAACTTAAACATAGTCCTATTAGGGTAAATCTTGATTGTTTAAACAATCAAATTAGTTGTGATTTCACTTTTTTAAAACTGAGCTCATATACTTGAGAAGGTGTTTGTATCAGACTCTCCTTTAAAGTCAATAAGACCTCTTTTAAAACATCTTCTCGCATACCCAATTTTTCAGCTCTGAGTAATATTTCAATTATTTAATCTTCGTTTGTCATAAATACTAATAATAAACCTCTAAAATTTTAGATTTCTTTTGAGGTGTTAGCTTTAATTGATTGATATTAGCTGGGATCAAAATACTTTCTCCTTTGGATAAAGAATAATTGACATTGTTAACTGTAATTTCTAAAACCCCTTCAGTACATATATAAATCACAAAAGAATCTGTTTCACTATAATCCTTTTGAATACTTTTTGTAAGATTGATAAAATTGGTTCTAAAATATGCTGTATGAATAAGTTTATTAGAAACATTACTTTCTTTAAGGTAATCAGTTTTGCAAGTGTCTTGTACATCAAAATCTAATACATCCAGTGCCAAATCGTTGTGAAGCTCTCTTGTTTCTCCGGTGGTTTTATCTACTCGACCGTAATCATAAATACGATAAGTGACATCTGAAGTTTGTTGAATTTCTGCAAGTAATACTCCGGCGCCAATGGCATGTACTCTTCCAGTTGGGATGTTAAAAGCATCACCAGTTTTTGTTTTTACAGAGTTCAAAACTTTTAATACATTATTGTTTTCTAAATATTTAGAATATGATGTCTTATCTAATTGTCTATTAAAACCAACAATAATATCTGCATTGTTATCAGCATCAATGATGTACCACATTTCATTTTTACCAAAAGAATCGTGTAGTTCCTTGGCAATATTGTCATGGGGGTGAACCTGAATGGAAAGAGGAGTTTTAGCGTCAATAAATTTAATCAAAAGAGGAAATTTATTACCAAATTGTTTATATACACCCTGACCAACAAGCTCTCCTTTGTAGTAATTTATCAACTCTTTAAGGGTTTTACCAGAAAGTGATCCATTTGAAACGGTTGTTTCATTATTTTTCACATCCGAAATCTCCCAAGATTCCCCAATATTTTCTTCCTGAAATGGTTTGTTGAGTTTGTGTATTAATTTATTACCGCCCCATAATTTTGTTTTTGGAATGGGATTGAATTTTAGTGGGTATAATGGCATAGCTTAATTGGTGTATTTTGGTTTCTGATACAGTTTATTATTTTGTTTTGTAGAACCACTACTGTTTTGTGGGCGTTTCCATTTCAAAGTTTTAGTTCTTATCTTGGCTTGTTTGATTTGATTATCCATCCATTGATTTAAAAATACAATATTATCTCTTTGACTGAAGGCCTCTAGCACATAATCTTGAGTTTTTTGCATCTGTTTTTTAAGCACTTTGCGAAGCTCCTCAACAACCGATTGATAGTTTGGGTCATCTACAAGATTGTTCAAGGCATGAGGGTCATTTTTATAATCGTATAGTTCATCAATTTGTCTGTATTTCCAAAAATCAAAACGCTGTTTGATGTTGTCATCTGTTTCAGAAAATCGTTTCATCACCTTGTATGAAGTGTGCGATCCAGAAGCAGATTTAAACTCATATTGACCTGTTGCCCAAGCATTAAAAACATAGCCATATTGTTTAGAGATTACCGTTCGGGACGGTCTGGGAATGCCACCAGCATTTTCATCAAACTGTCCAAAAACATATTGTGGGGATAAAGGGTTTGTTTTTGGATTAAAAGACGTTCCCTCAAAATGAGCTGGGATATTGATATTTAAAATATCTAGTATAGTCGGGCCAATATCAATAGCAGAAACCATATCTTGGCTGTTTATTTTCCCTGGGCTAATTTGTCCTGGCCAGCGCATCAAAATAGGAACTCTAAGCCCGTTCTGATACACAGTTGATTTGGCAAAGGGTAATGGCATACCATGATCTGACAAAAGGATTACAATTGTGTTTTTGTAGTCTGTGTTGGAATCCAAAGCTTCCAAAATAGCGCCAACACAATCATCCCCTCTTTTGACGGAATTGTGATAGTTTACAATTTCATTCTTGATTTTGGGTTTGTTCGGTAAAAACTCAGGAATTTCAACATCCTCTGAAGTATAGATTTTAGATGGTTTAAATGCATCAAACCCTTTTTTTCTTGAGGCATCGTCATTAAAAAATGGCTTGTGAGGATCTGCTATATTAACTACACAAAAAAAAGGTTTTCTTGAATTTTTCACACGGTCAAAAAATCGTGTGACCATTGTGTTGTAAGCCAGAGCAGACCTTTTTTCTCCACCTTTAAATCCCAGCCTAGTGTCCCAATAGAGATCAAAATTTGGGCTTTGACTGGAGTCTGGAGTTTTGTTAATTACTGCAGTAAAATAGCCATTATCCTTTAATATTTCGGGCAATGTTTTTTGATTGGGTTTCACATAATAAAAACCCCTCACTCCACTTTGATGTGGATACATACCGGACATGATCACCCCTCTAGATGGAGAACAATTAGACGCTTGAACATAGCCATATTCAAAAACTAATCCTTCCCAACCCAGTTGGTCAATATTAGGAGTTATTTCTGGAATGGTGTTACCATAAATTCCAGCAGAATCCCAATTCATGTCATCCAGGGTTATTATAAGGATATTGGGCTGATTATTTTGTGCCATCCCCCATTGTGTGACAGTTAAACAGATTAAGCAAAAGCGGAGTAATTGGTTCATTTGATAAAATATTATTTACTAGATTTCTTTTTTTTGGATTCAAGACCACCGAAGTCAGTGTCTGAAATTTGTCGCAACTCCTCCAAACTCAAATTATTGCCATAGTGTGTTTTAAGATCGTTTAAATCTTGTTTAAGTTTCGAAACGATTTTTTTGTATGAGAGGTCATCAATTAAATTAGTCATTTCGCTGGGGTCCTTATCAAAATCATATAGTTCCCAAACATCCATATCATAATAAAAATGAATAAGTTTGTAACGTTCAGTCCTTATACCGTAATGTGGCTGAACATGGTGCCAAAATGGATATTCGTAATAATGGTAGTACATGGACTGTCTCCATAGATTATTCTCAACTCCCTTTAATTGTTTGAAAAAGCTATTACCCTGAATATCTTCAGGAGATTCTACACCTGCCATATCCAAAATTGTAGGCGCTATATCTGTATTGGAAATGACGTCATTAATGCTTGTTTTAGCTTTGATTTTTTTAGGATATCGTATCACAAAAGGCATGCGAAGTGCTTCTTCGTACATGAATCTTTTGTCAAACCACCCATGGTCTCCAAGGAAAAACCCCTGATCTGATGCATAAATAATAATGGTATTATCTTCCAAATCATTTTCTGACAAGTAATCTAAAACTCTTCCAATGTTATCATCTACCGACTTTATGGTGGCTAAATAATCTTTAATGTATCGTTGATATTTAAGTCTTACTCTAGTGTTATCGTCTAGACCGTTTCCCATGGACACAATTTCTGAGGGTTCATTTCCAAAATCAAACCACTTTGCCAAGTCTTTTCCACTCAGTGAATCTGGCGGGGTCATTTTCATGTCTCTTCTATTAAAAAAATCCATGGTCATGTGTGTATCTCCAGCGGTTTTTTCTCGTCCTTTATAATTATCAAAAAAAGTGTCAGGGTAATCAATATCTTGATCGCTCCAAAGATCTTTGTATTTAGTGTCCGGTGACCACTCTCTGTGTGGGGCTTTATATTGCAATAAAAGACAAAACGGTTGATTTTTGTCTGAATTTTTTAGCCAGTCTAGTGCAAAATCTGTTGTGATATTTGTTGCGTATCCCTGTTCTTGTACTGTTTTACCATTATCATTGTAAATGGGGTCCCAGTACAGCCCTTGTTCTCCTTTTGCGATATGGTATTTGTAGTAATCAAAGCCTTGAGGTTCCGAGGCCAAGTGCCATTTTCCAACCAATGCCGTTTGATAGCCTGAGTCTTGTAGCTCTTTTGGAAATGTCCATTGGTTCCCATCAAAATACCCACCTTTGTAATTCTTGTAATAATTATTGATATGACTGTATTTACCAGTTATAATTGACGCTCGGCTTGGACCACATATGGCATTAGTGCTAAATGCATTATTTATGATGGCACCCTCGTTGGCAATACGATCAATGTTTGGTGTTGGGGAAAGCTCAGCAAATCTATCACTATATGCAGAAATGGCATCTGTAGCATGGTCATCTGAAAGAATAAAAATTATATTTGGTTTTTTGATATTAGTATGGTCTTGCGCTTTAAGGCAAAATGAAATCAATGATACAGTAAGAAATAAATAAATTTTCATCGCATTATTTTTTGTCTATCAAAAGTAATAAATCGCATTGCAACTTAAGGTTTGGGTTTAGTTCAAAATATTCTAAAATTTGTTCATTTTCAATACATGACAAACATCATCAAATCATTACAAATTTATTTTAAAGAATAAAATCTTGTAAGAAAATTACATAAACCTCAAATTTGACCATCTTTTCAATTTTTTTGACCTATATATTAACTCTAAAATTTTAGTTAAATTTTAATATTGTGATTAATAATTATCAATCTATTAATTAAGCAATAATGAAACTTGAAAAATTTGAAGGTAATCCAATCTTAACTCCAAATCCGAAAAATAATTGGGAAAATCTTGTAGTGTGTAACCCTGGGGCATATTATGATAATGGTAAGTTCTATATGTTGTATAGAGCCGCAGGTGATGATGAAGAACATGTAATAAGGTTTGGATTAGCTGTTAGTGAAGATGGTTATAATTTTGAACGTGTTTCTGATGAGCCCGTTTTAGGGCCTAGTAAAGAAGGTCCAGATATGGGATGTATTGAAGATGCACGTATTATTAAATTTGACGATTATTATTATGTTACTTATGCGTTTAGACCATTCCCTCCTGGTCAATATTGGAAATTTGCTCACGATGAGGTGTTGACCTCAGATCATGGATCTCACTCCCCTCATTTTATAAAAAACAACATGGCAAACTCTGCTTTAGCAATGACTAAAGATTTTAAAGAGTGGGTGAAACTAGGAAGAATCACTGACTCAAATTTAGATGATAGAGATGTAATCTTATTTCCAGAGAAAATTAATGGAAAATATGCAATGTTACATAGACCAAAAGAGTGGATTGGTGAAGAATATGGAGTAAGTAAACCTGCGGTCTGGATTCGTTTTAGCGATGATATGTTGGTGTGGAATGAACCAAGTACTATGCTTATTGATGGTATTGATGGTGGTTGGGAAGAAAAAGTAGGAGGAAGTACACCGCCTTTAAAAACTGATAGAGGTTGGTTAGTATTATATCATGGAGTTGAAAATGGAGGTCTAGGTTATTATAGAGTTGGAGTAGTAATGTTAGATTTAGAAGATCCAACAAAAATTATAGGAAGAACAAAAGACTTTATTATGGAACCTGAATTTGATTATGAAATAGAAGGTTATTATAAAGGATGTGTTTTCCCTACAGGTAATATGATTGTTGATGATACTTTATATGTGTACTATGGAGGAGCAGATAAATATATTGGATTAGCAACTTGTAATGTAAATGATTTAATTGATTTTACACTTACTGAAGAACAAAATAAAGGCTAAAATATGCAAGTAACTAACTTTATTACTAACGGTCCCGATTGGGTTAATGGGCTTTCTTGGGCTGACATTTTAATTATATTTTTATATTTTATATTCATTGTTTATCTAGGAATTAAGTACTCCAAAAGTAAAGATGAAAAATCCTATTTTTTAGCGGGTAGAGGAATGGCTTGGCCTGTTATTGGATTTTCTCTTTTTGCAGCAAGTATATCTAGTTCTACTTTAATTGGACAAGCAGGGGATGCATATAGTACAGGGATTGCCGTGTTTAATTACAACCTGATTTCGGTACTAGTAATGATATTTTTTGCTTGGTTTATTTTACCATTCTACATTAAATCTAAAATATTTACCATTCCTGAGTTTCTTGAAAAGCGATTTAATGTAGCATCGAGATACTATTTTTCGGCAATCACTATTATTGTGAATATTTTTTTAGATGCAGCTGGTTCTTTATACGCAGCAGCAATGGTAATGAAATTGGTGTTCCCAGAGGCTTCAATTTTAACACTATCAATCATATTTGCTATTGTAGTAGCGGCTTACACCATTCCTGGTGGACTTTCAGCTGCTATTAGAGTAGATTTAATGCAGGGAATTTTCTTGTTAGTAGGTTCTGTAGTATTAACATTTTATGCAACCTATAATGGAGGTGCAGAATATGTAAAAGAATTATTGACTGAGGGAGATGTGTTAATGAAGCTGGTAAGACCTAATAATGATTCTTCTGTTCCTTGGTTAGGAATGATTGTGGGAATTCCAATTCTAGGATTATTCTTTTGGGGTAATAATCAACAATTGGTGCAACGTGTACTTACAGCAAAATCTGTTGATGAAGGACGTAAAGGGGTTTTATTGGTTGGGTTTTTAACCATGTTAACATTGTTTTTAATCATTATTCCTGGAGTAATGGCTATTAAATTTTTCCCAGATTTGCCAAAGCCCGATATGGTTTATCCAAACCTAATTATGGAATTATTACCCAATGTGCTTATTGGGTTTATGATAGCTGCTATGGTAGCTGCATTAACATCTTCGTTAAGTGGGTTGTTAAATTCAGTGGCAACACTTTTCACGATGGATTTTTATAATAAAATAAAACCAGAAAGTACATCAAAACAAAAAGTAAGAGTTGGAAAAACGGCTTCTATAACAGTATTAATCATTGCTGTAATGTGGGCGCCACAAATTGGAAAACAATTTGGAACACTATTAAAATATTATCAAGAGATGTTATCTATTATGGCACCACCAATCGTAGCAGCATTTATTTTGGGTATTTTTTGGAAAAGAACTAATGCAACAGGTGCATTCTCTGGTTTAATTGCAGGAATTTTACTGGGAATAGCCAATATTATTTTTACAGTAAATAACGGACACTCAATTTTTGGTGACATACACTTTTTACTAACAGTACCATATTATTTTGTTTGGAGTATGTTGGTTATGGTAGTAGTGAGTTTAGCGACTAAAAAACCACCACTTGAGAAGACTGAAAACCTAACCTTCTCTTTAGAAGAATTTAAAAGAGAAACTATTTATTTAAAGCAACAAGCAGTCTATAAAAGCTATAGATTTTGGTCTTACTTACTTATTGCTTTTTGTGTCATCATATTAATTGCATTTTGGTAAAAAATAGATTATGAAAATTTTAAACACCTATAAAACAATACTTTTATTATTTGTTGCTACAAGTACCTTCTTTTCTTGCGCTCAACAAGAAACAGCTAAAAAGCCTAACTTTTTATTTATTTTGGTAGATGATCAACCTTTTGATGCTTTGGAGTCTAGCGGAAGATATCCGTTCTTAAAGACACCAAACATGCAGCGTTTACAAGATGAAGGGGCAATTTTTGAAAACTATTACGTTACTCAATCTATTTGTTCGCCATCAAGAGCAAGCTTTTTAACAGGAACATACCCCCATATTCATGGTGTAAACCAAAATAATCAACACGTAGATCCCGATTGGAAATCTTATCAACCTTACAATCAACATTTACAAAAAGCTGGATACCAAACTGCACATGTAGGAAAAATCCATATGGCACATTACAAGGGTAAAAAGCATATTAGACCTGGTTTTGACTATTGGTTTAGTTTCAAAGGACAAGGGGAGTATTTTGATCCAATGGTCAATGACAATGGTCGAGAATACCAAGAACAAGGTTACATGACTGATATCCTTACTGAAAAAGCAATTGATTGGCTGAAAACAAAGCGTGTACCTGGCCAACCTTTCAGCCTTAACTTGTGGCACAAAGCAGTGCATGAAGATCATTCTCCAGCACCAAGACACAACAAAGTATATAAGCATGATATCTTACCAACACCACCTTACGATACTCATTTAGAAAATTTTGCTGGAAAGCCAGAGTGGCAGCGAATAAAAGCATGGGATTCTAAATGGAAAGAGTATGTGCACTCAGACACTTTAGCTCCAAAACCTTGGCCAATTAAGGGTTATAAATTTAAGAGTTTATTAGAAACTTTGTTGGCTGTAGATGAGTCCTTAGGAAAGGTTTTAAAAACCCTTGAAGAGATGGGTGAATTAGAGAATACCGTAATTATTTACAGTAGTGACAATGGTTACTTTATGGGAGAACATGGCTATTGGGACAAAAGAATAGCTTATGAGAACTCTATGAAAATTCCCATGTTAATAAGATATCCCGAAAAGATTAAAGCAGGTACTGTTATTAATGAAAATGCTTTAAATATAGATTTAGCTCCTACAATTTTAGAATTGGCAGGAGTGAAAACTCCTGAATATATGCAAGGAGAGTCTATGATTTCTTTGTTGGAAGATAATCCTCAAAAAACGAACTGGAGAGAATCATTTATGTTTGAATACTACGTAGATGATGCGTATCCATACGCAGGCCCAGATATGTTGGCCATTCGTTCAGAAAAACACAAATTAATTGATGCTTTTTTAGAAAATGATATTGATGAGTTGTACGATTTAGAAAAGGACCCAGGTGAAATGCATAATTTAATTAATGATGCAAATTACGATTCAGTTGAAAAGGAACTAAGACAAGAACTAGAAAAATTAAAGGTGAAATATAAGTATACCACGGATAGAGATTGGTGGCTGAGAACTCAAGTGCCTCCAAAGAAAAAAAATAAAAAACCAAATCATAAAAAGTCCTATGAACACTAAGCTTAAAAAAACATTAGTAGGGTTATTTTTTTTAGGAATTTGTTTTGGATGTTCTACCAATAAAACAATAAAAAAGCAAAATAGTGTAAAGAAACCCAATGTATTGGTGATTATGTGCGATCAGCTAAATGCTAAGGCATTGAGCGCCTATGGCGGTCCAGTTTCTACCCCAAATATAGATCGTATTGCAAATGAAGGTGCTAAATTTAACAAGGCTTACGCTACCACACCATTTTGTTCTCCTTCTCGAGCATCTATTGTAACAGGATTGTATCCACATCAGCATGGAGTAGTTCACAATTTAGGTTCTAAACAAAATGAAGGAATTACTGTTCAGGATGAAACCTCAGGAAAATTGTTATATGCCAAAGGCTATTCAACACACCAATATGGAAAGTGGCATGTAGAAAGTGATTCTCTAAATCACCTCCCTTATTATCAAGATCAATATGATTATGGCTACCAGTACAAAGATGAAATGGCTGCTAAAGGTATTACAGTCAGAAAAGAAGATGGCGGAGATTGGATGAATTTCTATAATCAGTTTTGGCCTGTTGAGGTGAGTCAGTACATGAAGAAAAAGCGAGATTATCTCGAGAAAATATGGGGTAATCACCCTAATAAAGACTTCCCAATGAAAATGGGGCGTTTACGATTAAAACCAGAAGATTGGATTGATGATATTTTAGCTAATAAAACAGTAGAACAGATTAAAGAATCTGCGTCAAAGAATGAGCCTTTTATGATTACCACTTCTTTTGTTTGGCCTCATGATCCCAACTTTTTGCCAGATCCTTATTATGGAGCTTTAAATCCAGATTCATTGACTATACCTTCTACTAATAAACCTGAACAAAAATTTGAGAAATCATGGTCTAGAAGAATGGTAAAAGGTTATGGAGATGAGGGCTTAAAAGAATTTTTACGTATTTATTATGGAGCCGTAAAATATTTAGATGATAGAGTTGGTAGAATATTAGAGGAACTTGAAAAACAGGGAATCTTAGACGAAACCATCATAATATTTACTGCAGACCATGGTGATATGATGGGAAGTCATGGGATGGTCTGGAAAGTGAATGAATCATTTTATGATGAAATCGCAGGTATACCTTTTATGATAAGATATCCAAAGTTAATTAAACCTATGGTTTCAGATATTCATGTGAGTCTTGTTGATATAAAACCAACCCTAATGTCGGTTACCAACACAGGATATAAAGATGAGGTAGCAGGAATGAATTTAATTCCTTTTTTAACAGGAGAAAAAGATGCATCTGAAGCACGTCAATATTCGTTTTGCGAGCGTGTAAAACCAGATAAGAAAGGAACACGTAAAATCACTGCAAAAACAGAAGGTGCTTTTATGGTTAGAAGTGATGATTTTAAATTAATTATGTATCCAGATGGAGATAGTTTCTTTTACGACCTAAAGAACGATCCAGATGAGTCTTATAATATTGTAAATGATTTATCTTATAAAATGCAAATTCTAGAATTAGAAAAAGCATTAGAGAATTGGTTGAAAGAAACAAATTGGAAAGGGAAAAAAGTGAACTATAAATATTTGCTGAAAGTTTAGTCTAAGTACAATACTGATAGTGATTGGTGGTTAAGAACTCAAGTGTCATTGAAGAAAAAGCATCAGAAATCCAATGATTAAAAATTTGGTTTTATTTATTTTGAATTAATATTTACTTTTACTAGAATGAGTTTTACTATAAGATTATTTACATTTATTCTTGGTTTTTTTATTTTCTGCTTTCAATATTCTGTTGGGCAGCAAATTATTCATTTAGACAGTAAAGATGGTCTCCTCAACGGAACTATCAATGTATTTGAGCGTGATAGTTTAGGTTATATGTGGGTTGGGACAGATCAAGGTATCAATAGATATTCTGGAATTGAGTTTAAAAATTATGGGCTTAATGATAGCGACAAATTTAAAGGCAAAGAAATTGCTAGTATATTAAACGTTCAAGGTGCTCTTTATGTATTAAGTATTAATGGATCTCTGTATAAATATCATTATGATTATGATTATTTTGAAAAACTTTACTCAAATAAACACAATCGTTTTTTATCCTTAACAAATCTTAACGATTCTCACTTACTCATTGGATTATCTGCTGGTTTTATTGTGTATGATCTAAAAACGCATGAGGCAACAGAAATACAACTCAAAAATTTTATCAATAACAGAAAAGTAAAATTCTATAACAATAAGGTTTACTCTGCTACTTCAAAGGGACTTTCTGTGTTTTCATACAAACAGAAAATCAAGAAGCTTTCTTTAGAGAAAACCTATATTTCTAATCAAGACATTATAGATTTTGCTTTTGATTCTGATGCAAGAATTTGGGTTGGAACAGAAGTTGGGGGGTTATTTATCATCAATAAAGATGCGATTAAGAATATACCGATTAGTCAGATTTTAAATAAAACCTATGCAATACGTCAAATAGATTTTGATAAGAACAACAATGCTTTAGTAGCCATAGATAGATTGGGCTTATTTGTTTTAAACAAAGAATTTAAAATTCTTAAAACCTTTAGCCATGATACGGACAATCAAAATTCTATTACTCAGAATAGCATTTACGAAATTTATGTCGATGACTCTAATGCTTATTGGTTAGGGGTTAGAGAAGGAGGTATCAATATTGTTTATGACAAAGAGAATGTTTTTACCAATATTCAACATATACAAAATGAAAAGAACAGTATTCATAATAATAATATAAGATCTATATACGAATCGGCTTCTGGAGCTATCTGGTTTGGAACAGAAAATGGGATTAGTAAGTATGATAGAAATAAGAGTTGGACAAACTACAATAAAGACCCAAAATTGTTCAATACAGCTGTTTTAACAGTTAATGAGTATCAAAACAATTTACTATTAGGTACTTATGGAGAAGGAGTCTTAACCTTTCACCAAAACAAGGGTAAAGTGTCTAATTTTGATTTGGAATCTAAAAGATCTTCAAAGTTTATTTTTAGAATAAAAACCTATGATGATAATTTATGGATCGGAGGAAGTGATGCTCCACTTACACACTATAAAAACAACACATTTGTTACTACCTATGCTGTAGGATTAACAAGATCTTTGATACAGGGGTTTGATAATATTAATTATGTTGGTTCTAACTTAGGCTTTTTTAAATTAAATACACGAAATGCTAGTGTTCGTAAAATTGAAGAATCTGTTTTTAATTCTTTTAATCATATTTACGATTTAAATTTAGATTATATAAACAATTGTATTTGGATTGGGAGTAAAAACGGTTTGTATAAATACAATTTGAGTACTGAGAAATTAGATAACCTTGGAGATAGCACTAATAAAAGAATAGGAACTGTATTTTCTATTAAAAAAGACAATATGCAAAACCTGTATTTTACTTCAATATCAGGTTTGTGGAAGTATAATATAAAAGAAGGTTCTTTTAGAAAGTATGGAGTACAAGACGGAATGCTAATTGATGAATTTGGAATTGGAGCTTCAGCTAAGTTTAAAGATGGTAGATTGGCCTTTGGTGGTGCAAAAGGAGCGGTAATTTTTAATCCGATTCACCTTGTTAAAGACAAGAAAATCTCAGATATTTTTATTTCAAACTTTCAAATAAATGGAAAAGAACCCGATAGTTTAACCTTATCTAAAAACATTAATTACACAAAAAAATTGGTTTTAAATTACGATCAGAATACGATTTCTTTTAATTATGAAACCATTAAGTTTCATGGGTCTAAAAGGAATGAATTCCAATCGAAATTAAAGGGTTATGAAAAAGAGTATCAAGTAAACTATGGTAACGAGAAAATTTATTATTCTAATCTTAAACCAGGTTCATATCAATTACACGTAAAAGGCTATAATTCAGAGGGAGTAAAAGGAGAAAATGATTATAAGTTAGAAATTGTCATAAAAAAACCATTTTGGGAAACCTTATGGGCATTTGGTTTATACATCCTATTATTTCTTTTGATAGTTTATTTGATTTTTAGAATTTTTAGAGCCAATACTCAAAAGAGATTTGATGAAAACAGAATTAAGTTTTTTGTAGAGGTAGCCCATGACATTAGAACACCAGTATCCCTTATACAGCTTCTTGTAAAACAGCTAACCAATCAACAGGATACAGAGAAATCAATTGAACTTATTCAAAGAAATTCGCAAAATTTAAATGAATATGTTACACAACTCTTAGATTTTCAAAAAATTGATAGAAAACAATTAAAGCTATCTGTTAGTAAAGTAGATTTAAAAGATTGTTTGGCTAAAATTATTAATGATTTTACACCAATTCTTCAAGAGAAATCTTTAGATGTATCATTAGAAGTTAAACACATTCCTGTCTGGTTTGATAAGGCAAAAATGAATCGTATTTTTTATAATTTGATTTCTAACGCTATTAAGTATAGCAATGATGGTGGGGAAATAAAAGTTAAAGCGTATTTAGATGATACTAAGTTAAAAATTGAATTTATAGACAATGGTGTAGGTATACCTGAAAAGCAGCAAGAGTTAATTTTTAAACGTTTTACAAGAGGTACGAATGTCTCTAATAAAGGAATCCCTGGGACAGGTATTGGTTTGTTGCTGTCTAAAAAAATAGTTGAATTGCATGGCGGTAAGATCTTGTTAGAAAGTATAGAAAACATAGGTTCTAAATTTACCATTGTCTTGCCTAGTGGTACAGAACATTACGGAGATGAACATATTATAGAGGACAGTGCAAAAGAAGAGTTTAAAACAAATTTTGATGACTTAATAACCAAAAACAAACTCATTCTTTTAGTAGAAGACAATGAAGAGTTACGTGGAGCGGTTAAAAATGAATTGGAAAAAAACTATACAGTTATAGAAGCATCTAACGGAAAAGAAGGAATGTTGTTGGCTCTTTCTAAAAACCCCGATTTAATTATTACTGATGTAATGATGCCAGAAATGGATGGTAAAGAGTTGTGTAAGTTGCTTAAAACCAATTTTAAAACAAGTCATATTCCTATTGTTATGCTTACTGCTTTGGCAGATATAGACGATAAAATACAAGGCTTAGAAACTGGTGCTGATGCTTATGTAGAAAAGCCATTTAATGTTTCTATTCTCAAGGCTACCATTAATAACTTGATAAAGTCTAGGGAAAATGTGAATCGATTGTTAGATGACAAGAAAGTAAAAAAACAATTAACACCAGACGAAAGCTTTCTTTCTGATGTAATTAATGTTATTAAAGAAAATTTAACTGAAAAAGATTTTTCTATAGATACTTTGTGTAAAATAATGGGGCTTAGTAGGTCTAATATGTTTAGAAAATTGAGAGGGCTTATTCAAATGTCTCCTTCAGATTTAATTATAAAAATTAAACTTGGACATGCAGAGGAATTAATGAAAAAGAAAACTCTAAGTAGAATTTCAGATATTGCTTATGAATCTGGATTTCATGATCCAAAATACTTTAGTACCCTGTTTAAAAAACATTACCGTAAAACACCTAAAGAGTTTATAGAAGAACAGTAAGTAATTTTCTAATTTTAGTTTTAACAACCTCAAACAAATATGTTATACACCCTAGAGAACCAAAACTTTATTTGTCTTATTGAATCTGTTGGAGCAGAAGTTCGTTCTTTAAAAAAAAAAGAAACTAAAGAAGAATATATTTGGCAAATAAACAATACTATTTGGGGAAGCAGTGCTCCTGTGTTGTTTCCATCAATAGGAAATATAAAATCTAATAAAATTACTTATAGAGTAGAAGAATTTGCAATGCCCAAGCATGGTATTGTTCGAAATAACAAACATCTTAGTATTCATCAAATATCTGCATCAAAATGCGCATTTACTTTGATGAGTTCACAATTAACTAAAGAACAATATCCATTCGATTTTTCGTTTACTATAATCTATGAGCTTAGCTCAAAAGGTTTGCAAATGACTTATGAAATTGTTAATAAAGATGAGGTTCCAATGTTTTTTTCTTGTGGTGGGCATACTGCCTATGCTTGTCCTCTAGACAAGAATACAAAATTATCTGATTATATAATTGAATTCCCCAATACTATATCGCTACATTCTTTAACTTTAGGAGGTTCTGGATTGTTAACAAATCAATTAAGAGCTTTTGAATTACAACAAAATCAATTGGAATTATCAGACACTATTTTTAATGAAGATGCATTGGTATTTGCAAACATAAATTTTAAATGGGTTAGATTGCGTAAGAAAAACCAGGCAAAAGGAATTAAAGTTGTTTTTAAAGACTACCCCCATTTGGCATTGTGGTCTAAACCAGGAGCAGATTACGTTTGCATCGAACCTTGGTTAGGTTTACCTGATATGGAAGATGAGTCCATAGATTTATTAGAAAAAAGCACCTATAAAACAATACATCCAAACGAACAATTTTCAATTGTAATAGCAACAGAAATTGAGTAAAGTCTTAATCGTTTCTTTTGTATTGTAACATCCAGTTTACAACATCCATATCAAAAATGTCTCCAGTGTGATTTTTATCCCAAGAAGTACGGTCATATACACCATAGTCTATACGATGGTATTGTCCATCAAAATCATCTTGTGTAAAAAGCGTTAATTTTTGGTGTACTTGTGATGGATATTTTGCTCTAAAATCATCGACTAAATCAATAGTTTTATCTACAGGAACTGCACCATCTTTTTGCCCATGAAAAGCCCAAAACGGCATTAATTTAAGTGCTTCTACATTACACTCATCTTTTGCACCAGCCATAGTTACCGCAGCTGCAATTAAATTGTTTTCATACCCAAAAGTATCTAAATAAGTCCACGTGCCCATAGCTCCCATACTAAACCCAGACAGGTAAATTCTGTTGGTGTTTATAGCATTAGGATGGGTGTTTATAAGATAATTAATAAAAGATTTCACATGGTTTGCGTTCCACGATGTGTTAGATTGAGGGGCAAATACAGGCATTGCTACTTTAGGGTTACATACACCTAATTTAATAGCTCTAATCGCTCCATCTTTATCTACTTTATTTATATCGTCAGGATTGGTGTTACTATTCCCTTTGCTTCCCACTCCATGTAAGTAAATTAATATCGGGTATTTTAACCCATCACTACCAAACCCTTCAGGTCTTCTAACTACATATCCATAAGGAGATGTATTTTCCCCCTTTAAACTTTGCTCTTTTATATATACTGCATTAGTAGGGAGATTGTCTAAATCTGAATCGTCACTGATTTCTACTAGCTGTTCAATTTCTGGAGTAGGGTTTTCAATAATAGTGTCAGAAAGTATACTGTCATCACTTGTTTGACAAGCCGCTATTTGCGTAACAATTATTAAGGTAAAAATTATTTTGAGTCTAATGGGTAAAATATTAAGAAATATGAAATTATAAAAAGGAAAGGATAAGCCCGTTTTTAAACAATTCATTTTAGTTCAATTACAGTTCAATTCAATATGTTATAGAATGTTATTCTATAGTAAATATTATAACTAGCATCCATGCAGCAACTTACAGGTGGATTTTGTATAAAGTCTATTGTTTGGAAAGAAATTGATAATTTAAGCTTTGATCACCTTTTAAACTTAGTTGAATTGTATTTCTACCTATTTTGGATACTTTTTTTAGAATTTGTAGTGTTGAAAATTATCACTCAAAAAATGAAAAACAGCAAAACATTTTATGCAACAATATTAATTGTAGCAGTAGGATTAATAATTTACTTTTCCTTAAGTGCATTTAACAATAGCGAAACAAATCAAATCAGGAAAACTCAAGAGAGTATTGATTCTTATAATTTTGCACTAGGAACCCAAACAGTTGGTTCAAAATATAAGTTTACCGACAAGACTATGTTGGTAGAAACCGCAACTGAGATAAAGAAAATGGGGTCTAATCTATTAAAGTTTTCTATGCATCCTAGGTATTGTTCAGAGAATTATGGATTGCCTAAGAATGATGAAATTACTTCATTAACTAGGTTAGCAACGTTAGAACCTTCTATGAAAGAGGTTTTGGATATGGATTTTAAATATTACCATATATGGATTTATGGGTTTTCTCAATACACACCAGAACCAATTGGCAAAAAAGATGATACAGCTCAAATAAAATTTATAGATGGGTATCCTAAAAAATACAAAGAAGCTTTGTACAAAGAAGTGTATGATTTTACAGCACATTTGTTAAAAACATATAACGGAACAGGAAAGGTTTTTTACCTAGGAAACTGGGAAGGAGATTGGCATTTAAGATCTGATTATGACAGAACAAAACCTGCTAATTTAAAAACCCTAGAAGGTATGACTCAATGGGCAAAAACGAGACAAAAAGCCATTGATGATGCCAAAAGAGATGTGAAATACAAAAATGTAGAAGTGTATCATTATATAGAAGTGAATTTGGTTAGAAAAGCATTAAAAGAACCAGAGGCAAAAGTGGTTGCAAACACTGTTGTTAATGAAGTAAATCCTGACTATGTATCTTATTCTTCCTATGATGCAACCAACCCTTATAAAAAGGAAAAGACATTAAATGAAAATTTAAAAAAGTCTTTAGATTATTTAGAATCTCAACTTTCACCAAAAACAGGTTTACCTGAAGGTAAGCGTGTATGGATTGGAGAATATGGTAACCCTAGCATTCATCACAATGATGAAATGCAAAACTTACGATCTATTTGGACAATTAAGACAGCTTTAGAATGGGGAACACCATTTATTTTGTACTGGGAGATGTATAACAACGAAATTAAAAAAGAAACTGGAGAACAAGTTGGTTATTGGTTGATTGATGATAAAGGAGAAAAGCAACCAATTTGGTACACACATCATAATTTTTATAAAGAGTCTAAACAATTCTTAAAAAAATATTTGAAGAAAAATGATGAGTTACCTTCTTATGATATATTTAGAAAAAATGCAGTCAATTTCAAAAGCTTAAATGTGCAATAAAATGAAGAAAAAATTCTCATTCATATTATTTTTTAGTTCATTATTTATTTTCGGGCAAACAATACCTGAATATGATAAAAAATCTGATTTAGAAGATTATAATTTTGTATTAGGCACTCAAGGAATTGGAGGGTATTATAAATTTACAGATGAATCTGCGCTGATAGAGCAAGCAAAACACATACGCGCAATGGGTTCCAATATTTTAAAAATATCACTTGGTAAAAAATCTCAAAAAGTTTATGGATTGCCCATAAAAAAAGTAAAATCTACAAAAGAATTATTCTTATCAAATAAAGATTACAAAATAGTTTTTGATATGGATTTCAAATTCATTTTTACTTGGGTACATTCTCTAACACAAATTCAATGGAAGAAAGGAATTAATAAAAAAGAAGAGCAAATTTTGTATAATGAGATGTATGAATTTGTATCATATTTATTAAAGGAATACAACAATTCAGGTAAAACTTTTATGATTGGCAATTGGGAAGGAGACTGGTTATTACATCCGGAATATAATAGAAAAATAACGCCACCAAAAAAGGATGTTAAAAACATGACAAAGTGGTTTCAAATTAGACAAAAAGCAATTGACGATGCAAAAAAGAAAACAAAGCATAAAAACGTACAAATTTATCATTATATCGAATTAAATTTAGCTTTAAAAGGGATGAATGGTGATGTCTGTATCGCTGAAGATATTTTACCTAAAGTTGATGTAGATTTAGTTTCTTATTCAAGTTACGAGGCAATCAAAAAAAGAAATTTCGAAGAAAAAACAAAAACACTTACAGCTATTTTTAACTACTTAGAAAAACAACTAAAACCTAAAAAAGACATCCCCTTTACAAGACGCGTTTTTATTGGTGAATATGGATATCAAGCAAATATAAATAATCCTCAAAGTTTTGTAAAACAACACAATCAAACTAAAGAGATTATGCAAATTGCATTGGCTTTAAATTTACCTTTTGCCTTACATTGGGAAATGTATAATAATGAATATCATAAAAAGACTGGACAATCTAAAGAAATGTCTTTAATAAACGAGCAAGGTATGAAGACATCATTGTATTTTTTACATCAAGCCTATTACAAGAAAATGAATGCTTTTTTGAAAGAATATAACATCAAAAACAATTCTTATCCTGACTCTGAAGCCTTCAAAAAAGAAGCTTTAAATATTTTAAGGACCTTATAATTAATGAAATTTGAACGCTTCATATATGATATGTTAAAACATCAAATACTGATTTTTGTATTTATTACATCTTGTGCTCAAACTTTTGCGCAATTGTCTTTGGTCAGCAACCAAGATATTGATTTCTCAAACGTGGTAAGTACAGTATCTAGCGGTGATTGGAGTAATCCGAATATATGGAGCTCTGGATCAGTACCAACTGCTGCTGACAATGTGAGTATTGAAAATCATACGGTCTATATCGATCTTATGGGTACAAGTTCTGGTGAAATTGTTGATTTATGCAATAATTTAAGAGTACAATCTGGTGGCGTTTTAAGAATGGGACACGACTTATCAAATTTTGCTAAAGACTTAAGGATAAACGGAAGTATCTTGTGTTTGGGAACTTTCTCGGCAGGAAGAGAACAGCCCTCTGGATCTGGAGACGGAAGTCTTTACAATCATAATAGCCGGATATATTTAAACTTGAATCAGGACACCACCTATATTTCTGGTTCAGGATTTTTTAATCCAAAATCTCTCATTATTTCATCCAGTGATGATAACAAAGCCCTAATTATTGATCATTATAATGTTGTGATAGACGATAGTTTTGTCTTAAAATCTGATTTTAGAATCAACGCAACTATTGAGTACTATTCTTATGTCAATATCAAACAGAATCTTGGATTAACAGGAAGTACTTTCCAATGGAGTTCTCCAACTGCCAAAGCTGATCTTACAATCAAGGGAATTGTTTTAGCAGAAAATGTGAGCTTATTTACAAAAAATCCAAATCCAGGCGAGTTTTCTTCTTTGACTATAAGCAACAAAGGCAGTTTATATGTAAAATATATCAATGAGGGTGAGTTAGGTGTTACTTCCGCCGATGCTGGATTTAACTTAAATATCAATAATGGTGGATTATTACGACTTGGGGAGGATATAAATTTTGATAACCTAACCGAAAATAATCCAAATTTTTCCTTATTAAATAATGGCGATATCCGAGAACATTTCACAGAAACGATACCTACTGAAGCCCAAATTACAGCTCAAATAAACAACTACGATCCAAATCTTGGTGCTGATGCCACTGAAATTATAGATATTTTTGGTTCTAGTCATATCGCAGGTTGGTATAATTTTACACAAAGACCCTACTTACTCGAGGGTTTAGATTTTTATCAAGATTTTGGAGCATCCTCAATAAAAACAACACTAACAGCTACAAATGGGAAGATGTATAGTGCTTATCCGTTTAATCATACCTGGCCTAACTTTGAAACTTTAGAAGATGTAGCACAACATCAATATATAGATTCTTTGTTCAGTAGAAGCCATATTAAAACCCATACGTTTTGGACTACCTCCAAAAATAAAGGGGATTGGAAACAGGGTCCAGACTTTGACCATGAAAGCAATTTAAATGAAGAGCAACAATTTTATGATCTGACAGTTCATCTGCTTAGCACATATGGACATATGGATAAAAATTTTGTTTATCAAAATTGGGAAGGTGACTGGATGTTGCGTGGTCAAGGGGTACTCTGGGAGCAAAATCCATCACTTATACCAGATGATGTAAACTGGGATATTGAAGGAATGGCTCGTATGTTTAGAGCACGGCAACGCGGAACTGAAAGAGCAAGAAATGAATTTCCTGATTCTAATGCTAAAGTTTTTCAGGGTATAGAATTTAATAAGTTGTGGTGGAATGATAATGGCACTCGGAAAACCATGATGGATAGTAATATTCCTTGTGTTATTGCAGACGTCGTTCCTAAGGCACGTATTGATTTATCTTCTTGGTCAGCTTATGATGGGGGATGGACCAATTCTGCTAATCCTCATGGTCATGCCATGTGGAAGGGTTTAGAGATGGCAAGATATCTTACGACTGAAACCCAAGATTTTCCAACTGCATATCCTGTACAGATTGGTGAGTTTGCAATAAATGAAAACCCACCATATAATGGTAATAATAATCAGGCTTTAATCACTGAGCGTTATGGTCGCTACGTTGGGCTAGCCCTTGCTTTGGGGATTCCTAATTTTTATCTATGGAACTTATATTGTTCTGGTCAACAGGGTGGACCAAATGGGTTTACTTGGGAAAAAGGGGTACAATATGATACTGATTTTCTTTACGATTGGATGGATGGCAAATGGCTAATTGAACCAGATGGTTCGTGGGGTTTTGCAGCTAGTTTTCTTATGGATTTATGGACTCACAATTTATCTACTCCCTCAACATTAGTAGAGAACAACATTAGAATTTTTCCAAATCCTTCAGAGCATTATTTCAACATAAGCGGTGTTCATGGACCAATATCTTTATCTATGTATGATATGCAAGGAAGATTGGTTAAATCCATTGATAATACATTGAATTATACTATTGACACCTCCAACCTCGAAACGGGGTATTATATACTTCAATTAAAAAACTCAAGTTATGAAATCACTAACAAAAAAATAATTATTAACTAAAAGCAAAATTTATGAAAAAATTAAATTTGATTTTTCTCTTTTTTCCACTTTTCATTTTGGCTCAACAACAAGTTGTAGTCAAAGGAACTGTGCTTGATGAGGAAAATAAACAACTCCTCCCAGGGGTTACAATTCTGGAGAAAGGAACTAAAAATGGAGCTATAACGGATTTTGATGGTTTTTTTGAAATCAACACTAAATTAGGAGCTACATTATCAATTTCTTACCTTGGTATGAAGACCCAAGAAATTGTTGTAGAATCTGAAACCTTAAAAATTTACTTACAAACAAACCTAGATCAACTAGATGAAGTTGTTGTAAGTGTTGGGTATTTTGATGTCAGTAAGAAAGATTTATCGGGATCCATTTCACAAGTCACCACGGAAAAACTCGAACAAAACAGAACTTCTTCAGTTGAACAATTACTACAAGGTCAAGTATCAGGTGTAGTGATATCTGATAGTTCTGAGCCTGGAGGTGGTACAGGAATCTCCATCAGAGGAACAAACTCGCTATTGGGTGGAACTCAGCCTTTATATGTTGTTGATGGAATTCCTATCGATCCACTAACAGACGCAGAAGGTAATACTGGAGGTGGTCAAGCGCAAAACTCTATCGCATTTTTAAATCCCAACGATATTGATAAAATTGAGGTATTAAAAGATGCAGCTGCAACAGCTATCTATGGCGCGCGTGGTGCTAATGGAGTTATAATTATTACCACCAAAAGTGCTGACACTTCTAATGGTAAAGATTCTTTTACAGTAAATATTGATTCTTCAGTCAATGAAGTTATTGATTTTATAGATGTATTAGATGGTCCTCAGTTTGAGTCATATATGAACCAGAGAGCACTAAATCAATTGTATGTAAATATCTCAAATCCAGATTTATACGGTTCTGGTGCTTTTGATGGCTCTCAAGCATTGGACCCAGCGGTTTACACAGAACTTTCTGGGTATGCATTGCCTTACCCAGAAACTACTGGTGTGAGTAACAATTGGCAAGACATTACATATAGAATGGCCTATTCAAATGCCTATAACTTGTCGTATACTGGCGGTAATCGTAAGAACAATATTTTCACAAGTTTAGGGATACAAAATCAAGAAGGTGTAATTTCCAATACCAATAATCGTAGAATAACATCAAATACAAACATTAGACGCAAAATGTTTAATGATAAAGTCGATTTAATTATTAAAACAAATATTGCGCACAATTCAGGAAATGCTTCATCTGTTGCCAATGGTGAAATCTTTCAGCAAAGAGGAGTGGTATCTCAAGCATTGAGGTTTCAGCCAATTTTTGATTTGCTAAGCCCTGGGGAAGATGATGATGCTTATGCTGACTTAAATGAAAATCAATTAGTTTCAAATCCTTACACGCTAGCAACTCTTGTTCAAGATCATAAAAAATCTGTAAATTTTGGTCAAGCTTTAGCGCTAATCACAAAAATTAAACCCAAAGTCACTTGGACTGTCAAAGGATTTTACAATCTTCAGAGAAGTAATCGTGACACCTATTATCCAACTAGCACCACAAGAGGTAGAAGAAACAATGGAGAAGCCTCACAGTCTTATTTGCAAAATGAAAAAATGTATGGAGAAACAAGCTTTCGTTACCGAAATAGATTTGGAAAACATAGAATTGATGCAATTTTAGTGGGAACTGTTGAGCAAAATAAAATTCGAGCTCAATTTAATAAAGCTTTTGGGTTTGGAAGCGATGCAACATCATATTACACGTTTGAATCTGCTACAGACATTCTAGTTCCAATTTCACAATTTAGAGACTTTGGATTGCTGTCCGGGCTGGCTCGAATTGGATATAATTATGATCAAAAATATTATGTTGATATCAACGCTAGAGTTGATGCCTCCTCAAAGTTTGCTAAAAATAACAAAAGTGCACTATTCCCATCAATTGCATTGGCTTGGGCTGCATCTGAAGAGGATTTTCTAATGAATTCCAATACGATATCCAACTTACGTTTTAGATTATCTTATGGAAAAACAGGAAGTAACCCTATAGCACCTTATCAGTCTTTGGCGTTGATGACACCGATTAGATATAACTTTAATGATGAACTGGTGACAGGGTATTACGAATCAAATTTAGCTAATGACGATTTAACCTGGGAGACAACTGATCAAGCTAATTTCGGTATTGACCTTGGTTTATTTAATTCAAAAGTGAATTTAACGATTGATGCTTATCATAAAACAACAAAAAACTTGTTGCAAAATGTAACTTTACCCGCTTCTAACGGATTTGTTTCTATAGTGGATAATTTTGGTGAGATCGAAAATAAAGGAATAGAATTTGCCTTAAATGCTGAATTGATAAACTCAAACGATTTTGATTGGAACGTTTCAGGAAATATTTCATTTAATCGAAATAAACTTTTAAAATTAAATTCAAATCTTGATTTTCAGTTGGGACCTTCTGTTGGATTTAGTCAAGCTAATCCAATTGTTTTTCAGGAAGGACAGCCTTTGGGTATTTTTTGGGGAGCACAAACCGATGGAATATACGAGAATTGGGATGAAGCAATTGCAAGTGGGATAGATGGTGCCGCTCCTGGTGAAATTAAATATGTTAATAATCATGTTGATTTGGATGCAAATGGCGACCCACTACCAGTTCAAAAAATTAATTTTGATGATTATGTACAAATTGGTGATCCAAATCCCGATTTTACAGCTGCAATAACTAATAACTTTAGATACAAGAATTGGGATTTAAGCTTTTTAATTACGGGTCAAAAAGGTGGTGACATTTTTTGGGTTGATTCTTGGGGTCTATACGGTAACCAGCAAAGTACAAACGTTTTACAAGCTTCATTTAACGACTCGTGGACAGCACCACTTTCTGTAGATTCGTCAACTGGTACAGTGGTTTATGACCCTTCGGTTGGTCAAATGACAGGAGTTCAACACCCAGCACCTTTGACCGATGCTGGTCAAAGAGCGTTGGCTTCAGATCGACAGGTTTTTGATGGTTCTTTCATCCGACTTAAAAACTTAAATTTAGGATATACCTTAAATATGCAAAAAGGCAGATCTCTTAGATTATATCTTTCAGGAAATAATCTTCTAACTTGGACCAAGTATCCTGGTTATGATCCTGAAATTCAGTCTTACAACAAAGATCCTCAACGACGAGGAGTAGATTTTGGAAGTTATCCAGGAACACGGCGATATACATTAGGTTTAAGATTTAATTATTAATTATTAAAAGCAATAATCATGAAACAAATATTTTCAAAAATTACTATTAAACTAATGCTGACAGTTGCTACAATTACTTTAATAATAGGATGTAGTGATGTGTTAGACGAAGATCCATTAGTACAGTTAAGTACAGAACAGTTTTATCAGAACGAAACAGACGCTTTGGCTGCTCTTTCGGGAGCTTATGCACGTTTAAAAGAGGGTGTTGGTTATTATAGACAGCAGTTTTTATCCAATTTACATGCAGCCTCAGACCAGGGGACTTCAAGTTGGAAACATGGCAATTTTAGACGAGGAACAATTGTTCCTTCAGATCAAAACTTACGAAATCCATGGATTGAAATGTATATTGGAATTAAAGATGCCAATAACATCATAGCTAGAGTTCCTGCAATCGAAATGGATGAGGAATTAAAAAACCGTATCCTTGGTGAAGCTAAATTCTTGAGAGGATTACATTATTTTAATTTGGTGAGGTGCTTTGGCGAAGTACCTTTAAGAACCGAGCCTACTCAATCTGGAGATGAAGGGTTACCTGTTTCTGCAATAGAAGATATTTATGAAGTTATCATAAATGATTTTTCTTATGCTGCTGAACATTGTTGGGGGTTTAATGAAACAAGAGGGGGACAAACCAATAACATAGGAAGAGCGACTAATGCAGCTGCTCACGCAATGCTGGCAAAAGTTTATATTCAGATGGCATCTTCAAAGCGAACAGCTACAGAAAACACTGAAGGGAATAACAGATATTTAGGAATTGCGGAGTCTTCTGCAAATTTATATCAATTAGCAAAGTACCACTGTAATGCTGTTATAAATCAAGGGGATTACTCTTTAGTTTCAGATCTAGATCAATGGGTAGGAATTTTTGACCCTGCTAATGGGAATAATCTAGAAATGCTATTCGATATTCAAGGCTCTTCGCTAACAGAGCAAGGTACAGCCGTTTCCAATTTATTTTGCCCAAGAGGGGCAGGCCTCAGTGGAGGAGGTTGGGGTGGTACTAACAAATTATTACCTAAATACATCAATTTTCAAATAGACAAGAACGATCCAAGATTTCAAAATGCAATTGTTCGTGAATATCAAGATGCCACAAGATCTTATGTTCTATCACCTGCAAGTACAGGATATTTCAGAACAAACCTTGAAACAGGAGCATCTAATGGGACTTTATTTCAAGTATTTACATCGAAATATATTGATGCCAACGCTACTACAGAGTACACTAGTGAGCAAAATTGGCATGTAATTCGTTTAGCTGATGTTTACCTTATGCGTGCTGAGGCGATGGCAGAGATAAATCAAAATCCAGCCACTGCTAATGATGACATAAATATACTTAGAAATCGTGTTGGCATGACTGCTTTTGATGGCTCTGGAATGTCTATGAGTGATTTTAGAACAGCCCTTTTGCGTGAAAGAGGAGTAGAATTATTTATGGAAGGTCATCGGTTTTTTGATATCACAAGAATGGGTGTTTATGATGAATATTGTAGAACAGTCTTAAATAATAATATCGGAGCACGTCAACCTGAGGATTACACCTGGCCCATTCCACTTATTGAGACCACAGCAAACGATAATATTAATTAATGTTTAAACTAAAATAAATTGAAAAAATATCTAGGATTATTTTGTTTGTTTTTGGGCAGTTGGTTTTCAATTGCCCAAGAGCATCAAAAACCAAATATTGTATTTATAATCTCAGACCAGCACAAGCTTGAATCAACGGGGGCCTATGGAAGTAAATTAGCCATTACACCAAATATTGATGATTTGGCTAAAACGGGTATTGTTTTTACTAATGCCTATACACCTGCACCTGTTTGTGCTCCGGCTAGGGCATCTTTAGTTACTGGAATGTATCCTTATGCCAATGGAGCTATTTACCATAAAGCACCTGTAAAAATGCCAAATGGCAGAATTAAGAATATTGGAAGTGGGTACTTGAGAGAATCAGGTTATCACGAAGGAATTGTTACGCTTGCAGATATTTTTAAGAAGCAAGGTTATGTTTCGGCATCACCAGGTAAAATGCACGTGCATGGTGAACTACAGAAAGATGTAGACGAAGACCATAAAGAAGGAAATGATATGGGGTTTGACGAAATAAGTTTACGTTACTATACGTATTTCCCAGGAGGACATTATGCAAATGAGGTTGGAGAAGATACTTATATGCGTTATAGGCAATTCAAGAAATATGGTAAAACATATAAAGGAGGATCGATGCATCTTAACGAGGAGTATGTGCCAACACTGGTAAAAAATGATGAGGATAACTTCGATATGGTTGTTGCTAGAAAGAGCATAGAGTTTATCAATAAAAGAGCAGAGGACGGCAAAAATTTCTTCCTACATGTTGGTTTTGAAAAGCCTCATGCGCCTTTTACTACGACTCAAAAATATTTAGATATGCATAATCCTCAGGATTATGAATTGCCACCAACCTTTGATGATTGGTATAAAAAAGGAAAATATCCTTGGGTGCCTAACTGGGTACATTCAGGTATTCCTAATAAACCTGAAAAAGCTAAAAATGTAATGGCTGCTTATAACGCTTGTATTACTGAAGTAGACGATATGGTTGGTAGAGTTGTTAAGGCGTTAAAAGATAAAGGGCTTTATGAAAACACCATAATTATCTATACTACAGATCACGGTGAACATTTATTTGAACATGGTTTGCGTGGTAAACATAATATGTATGAAGATGCTGTTAATGTACCTTTCATTATTTCATATCCAAAGTTGTTTCAACAAAATACAATTAACAATTCAACTATTAGTTTTATAGATTTAATGCCAACTTTTGCAGAATTAATAAACGGTAATATTCCAGAGACTGCTCAAGGAATTTCACTTGTTGATGTATTTAAAAATGGAACAGAGCTTAAAGATAGAGTAGTTTTTTCTGAGTTTAGAGGAGGAGATTACAAATTGTTGCCAGGTGCTAAAAATGTACCTTCCAGAATGATGGTTAAAGGCGATTATAAGTTTATTTACACACATGGAATAATAGATCAGTTGTACAATGTCAAAGTCGACCCAGATGAACTAGATAATCTTATTTTTAATGAGGATTATAAAGATATTTACCAAGACATGTATTTTAAAACTCTGGTAGATTGGCGTTTTCAAAAATATTTTCCAATTAAATGTTCAATAAAAAACAACACCATCAGATGGGAAAAGTCTAAAGATTTTAGTTCATATGCTATATACTATTCTGAGAATAAGAACTCAGATGGAGCAAAACTCATCTTAAATAACATTTCAAAAAATAAACTAAAAGTTAAAAAATTAGGATATTATTGGGTAGTAGGAAAACCTAATCTTACAAAAACATCAAGTTTTTATGGCCAGAACATTCCTGTAGCCGTTAAAGAGTATTCTTACACATTGCCTATATCTGATGGAGTGAAATATTATTAGTCATCAAAACCTGGGGGGATATGTTTTATAAAGTATTTAGTTTTTTAAAGTTTGTTTTCTTCCTGGGATTTTTTAATATTTTTTACGCACAGCAATCTCCCAATATTCTCTTTATTTTAACTGATGACTTGGGGTATGGGGACTTGGGTTGCTATGGAGCCACTGATGTACAAACTCCTCATATCGATAGTTTAGCTCAAAAAAGTGTGCAGTTTACACGTGCATACGCCAATAGCACGGTTTGTTCTCCTAGCAGAGCTTCTATTCTAACTGGTAATTATCCAGATATGGTTGGAGTTCCTGGCGTAGTTCGTGATATGCCAGACAATACCTGGGGTAACCTTAAAGATAATATTAAAACACTTCCTGGCGAGCTCCAAAAATTAAATTATAATACAGCCCTTATAGGAAAATGGCATTTAGGTTACAAAAGTCCTGATTTGCCAAATGATAGGGGTTTTGATTATTTCAAAGGATTTGTTGGTGACATGATGGATGATTACCATACCCATCTTAGAAATGGTATCAACTGGATGCGTGAGAATCAAAATGAAATACATCCAAAGGGTCATGCCACAGATTTATTCACAGATTGGACATTAGAATATCTTGACAAACAGACAAAACAGAAAAAACCATTTTTTTTATTTTTGACCTACAATGCACCTCATGACCCTATTCAACCCCCAAATGATTGGTTAGATAAAGTCCGAAAAAGAGCGCCTAATCTATCGTTAAAGCGCCAAAAATTAGTTGCACTAGTCGAACACTTGGACCACAATATTGGTCGTGTAATAAATCAAGTTGAAAATTCTAAGCTCAATCATAATACAATTATTATTATCACTTCTGATAACGGAGGAGCATTACAATACGGGGCTAGTAATTTCCCTTTTTCAGGTGGAAAAGGAGATTTTTTGGAGGGAGGTATAAGAATCCCATGTGTAGTTAAATTACCTGATTCCAATGAACACAAATTGGTAAACAAACCATTACTGTTAATGGATTTTTTTCCAACTTTAATTCAATACGCTGGGGGGAATTCATCTTACAATCTACCGTCAAAATCTATTTCTTTTCAATTTACAAATGAAAGCCAAACCTCTCCCAGAACTATGATATGGGTACGCCGTGAAGGCCATAAATTTTCTGGTCAAGATTATTATGCCATTTCAAATGGACAATATAAATTACTTCAAAGAAATCCTTTCTCAGAGTATGAATTATTCGATTTAAAATTTGATTATAAAGAAAGCCAGCCTATTGAAAATGTTGAGATGAAAAACATACTCCAAAAGCAACTTACAAAGCATATCCAAAAATCTGGATCAACACCTTGGCAATAGCATATATTTTACCTCACTTTTATTTCATGAATTGATTTTACACCCTTTTGAACGGTATTTCAACTTTTTCTTCCATATCAAAGAGTATGTTTATCAAAAATATTAAATCAAAATCATGAAAAAATTCACACACAAACTAATAATCGCTTTGCTGTTTGTCAGCTTTATTTCAAGTGCTCAGCAAAATACAAAGAAAAAAGCTCAAAAAATTGCCAACGAGATGACCCAAGTTTTGGATCTTAACAAAAAAGAATCCAAAGCAGTTTATCAGGTTCAGTTAAAACGATTCAACGAAGGCAAATCTATTAAAAGTCAATATTCTGACCAGCCCGAGGTTAGAAAAGAAAAACTAAGATTGCTAGGTAATAGAGTCTACAATGATTTAAAAGCAGCTATTGGAATCGAACGCCTAAAACAATGGAAAAAGTACAGAAAAAATAAATAACAAACTAACCAAAATAAAAATTATGAAACAAAAAATTACTTTTTTATTAATTACCGTATTTACTGCTTTTCTATCTGCCCAAACTGTAGAAATTGCTGGTACTTCTTATCAAACAATTCAAGAAGCCGTTGATGCAGCTCAAGCTGATGATGTGATCGACATTACAGGAGTACACGAAATTGGACCCGCTTTGAGCATTCCAAACACTTTCAGTGGAGCCATAACCCTTAGAGGGACTGATCCTTCGACTGATCGTCTTGAAGGTGTTGCTTTTGATCAAACAAACCAGGACGGTTCTGTTACAACTGGTGTTCGAAACAGATTATTAGTTTTGTATCAACCAACCTCGCAAAATGTACATCTAAGCATTGAAAACCTCACTTTAAAAAACGGAAATTCCACTGGACAAGGTGAAACCAGAGGAGGTGCAGTGTATGTTAATCAAAACTTTAATGGTTCACTTTCTATCACAAATTGTGTTTTTGATGGAAACCAAGGTAATGAAGGGGGTGCTATTGCCTCATTAGGTTGTGATACAACCATCACAGACTCTACTATCAAAAATAGCGATGGTACAAATGGTGGAGGTATGATTTTTACAAATAACGGAAGCAATCCAGATATGATGGTCAATATTTCTAGATCACTCATTACAGGAAATACTGCAAACAACGGCGGTGGTATATATGTTAATGGAAACAATGGTAGCAGCGCTATTACTTTAAATATTGAAAACACCACCATAACTGCTAATTCTGCGGTCAGTGGTACAGCAGGTGCTGGTGGGGGTGCTATTTGGACGAAAGTTGCCAATGGCTCTTCCAACGTAGATTTGAAATTGGTTCATGTGACTATTGATAACAACAGTCATAGTTCCGCTGCCAAAAATGGATTGGCTTTTGCTGGTGGAGGTTCAAACCCATTCACCAAAGTAGAAATTTATAATTCAATCATTGTCAATGGTGATGATCTAGCTCAAAAAGCGATTAACTGGGCCAAAGCTAAAGCTGTTAATATTGTAAACTCCATTCTAGGCGGTAGCAATGCTGCAGGTACTGCAGTTGATGGTGTAGCTGCGAATGATTTTTTAAATGATGCTTCACTAAACAATTTACCTGGAAAAACAGCAACGTTTGCTGGATTATCATCTTCTGGACTTTCTGATGAAGGAGGACCAACTTTAGTTCTTGCAATATCTGATGGAAGTAATGCAGATGATTATTGTACTGCAACGCCAGGTATTTCTTTACCAACAGCAGACCAAAGAGGATATACTAGAGAAGGTACACCCGATGCTGGTGCATACGAGTTTGGTGGTACGCTTTCATTAGAAACCCCAATTGTTTTATCAAATGTGAAAGTTTATCCTAATCCTGCAAGTGAATTCGTTTATGTTGAGGGTATTAATCAAATTGAAAGTATCGAGGTCTTTTCTGTATTAGGTGTTTTAGAAAAAACGATTACAGGTAAAAATTACTTAGACACCTCAGAATTATCAAGTGGTATTTATTTACTAATAATAAAAAATAATTCATCTTCTATCACCAAACGTTTAGTTGTAAACTAAGACATTATAATTTTTTAAGTTTAAGACACACATCACAATTTGTGATGTGTTTTTTTTAATTTTGCACTACAAATTTAGACTGAGATGAATTTAATTTTAAGTAGACTGAACCCCATAATATTATTTATATCCATCATAATTTTTAATCAATCGTGTAAAAATCAGACACAAATAAAAACAGAGGAGCAAATTTTACAAATCCCCGGTATGGTTTGGATTTCTGGCGGCATTTATGATATGGGAGCTTCCGATGGTGATCGTATGGCACTACCCCACGAAAAGCCCAAACACACAGTAAAGGTGGATGGGTTTTATATGGACGAGACCGAAGTCACCAATGCACAGTTTTCTAAATTCATTGAAGCCACAAATTATATAACAACCGCAGAGCGACCAGTGGATTGGGATTTAATCAAACAACAATTACCTCCAGGTACCCCCAAACCTCACGATTCACTTTTATTACCAGGATCTCTTTTGTTTAAGAAAACAAAAGAATCGGTGCCTAATCTCTATGACTTTTCGCAGTGGTGGCGTTGGACTACTGGGGCCAATTGGAAACAACCAGAGGGGAAGGGGAGCAGTATAAATGAAAAAGATAATCACCCTGTTGTTCATTTGTCCTTTGAAGACGCTATGGCTTATTGTAATTGGGCTGGTAGGCGATTACCCACTGAAGCAGAGTGGGAGTTTGCAGCTCGTGGTGGTAAGCGCGATAAGATTTATTTTTGGGGCGATTTAACGGATAAATTATCATCCTATGTTAACAGCTGGGAAGGGGAGTTCCCTGTGGATAATACCCAAGCCGATGGCTTTGAAAAAAGTGCACCTGTAAAAACCTATCCTCCAAACGGTTATGGGCTTTATGAAATTTCTGGCAACGTATGGGAATGGACTAGTGATTGGTATAGCAGTCAGTACTATCAATACTGTAAAGAAAATTCAATAACTAATAATCCAAAAGGACCTAAAGAGGCCTTTAATCCCAGTAATCCGTATGTAGATGAGCGTGTGATTAGAGGTGGTTCTTTTTTATGCAATGCCTCCTATTGTGCCAGTTATAGAGTATCTTCTAGAATGGCCACCGATCCAAATACGTCTTTAGAACATTTGGGTTTTAGAACAGTGATAGACTTAAAAAAGGAATAGTCATAAATTTGTTTATTAACCTCAATAAGGTTCGAACTTTCAAATGTTTGGGTGAGCATCAAGAATTTGAATATAAAAATCAGATAGAAGGGATTATTGAGTCACTTCCTTCAAAATTAAAGGAAGTTTACAAACGTTACCTTAATGTTCTTAATGAAGGAGAAATGGATATCGTTCAGTGCGGGTGGACTAACCTTAGAATGTCTGAAAAGAAATTGATAGAATTATTGGAGAAAAGAATTAGAGGTGAAAAAATAGAATTACCCGAAGGATATTAATCCTGTGATTGATAAAAATATATAATTTTGACTTATGTCAAGTACTAATCCAAAAAATAAAGACAACCCTTCAAAAAGAATAGAATACAGAGGGAAAAATGTCCGAGTTTCAAGAACAGGAGGTGTTTCTGCTACCAAAACATTTAAGGGTGATGGAGTTGGTGCTACTATTAACACCAAACACGGACTTCGACTTCACAAACGATTATTTAAGGGTGCAAGAATGGGTTTACAAAATGGTAACTTTCAGTTTATTGGAAGATACAACAATGGTCCATTTAATTTCAATGTTTCAAAAAATGGAGTTAGTACTTCCCTTAAAAATAAACGAGGTTCCTATAATATCTTGAAACCAAATTACTCAAGTTTTAAATTGGGTGGTATTCAAGTTAGAGGTAAAAACGCTGCTACGTTTCAAATGATCTACATGGTGATCATTCTCTTTGTTAACTTTATAAAAGTATTTTGGCACATTTTCATCTCTATTTTGTGGTTTTTGTTCTTAACTCTTAAATGGATTGTAGATTTTACAATTGGTTTTTTCAAAGGTGTTAGACTTAATTCTTAAAGGGTTGCCGTTTGTTTGAGAATTAAAAAATAGTTGTCGATTCTGTGCTAGATGTTTGTGCTAGAGAAACCTATGAATTACCACCAAATGCAGGTTCTGTGTTTGAACTAAAAACACTTTTCTCTTTCTAAATTATATTCAAATAAACCTTGTAGAACTTAAAAACTATCTTATATTTGTAGTCTAAATCGCGGGATAGAGCAGTAGGCAGCTCGTCGGGCTCATAACCCGAAGGTCGTTGGTTCGAGTCCAACTCCCGCTACTAAAACAATAAAACGGTTATACTTTTATAAAGTGTAGCCGTTTTTTTATTTATACATTTGAAGACTTAATAATTTAAAATCACCTATTGAATACATCTGAAATTAAAATATTTTTAAAATCTT
>Ga0228652_1000207_pt1 | contig 36711 bp, 38 predicted proteins | sample 64DmetaG_FD_183030 | JGI IMG/M metagenome (GOLD analysis project Ga0228652, IMG submission 183030) | Seawater microbial communities from Monterey Bay, California, United States - 64D | ecosystem: Environmental > Aquatic > Marine > Coastal | place: USA: California | collected 2016-10-05
GGCTCTGTTGCACAAATCGGGGTTTGAGGAGACTTCCCCTTTCCCCAGACGGACTTATCCTACGGGCTCTGTGATTGGTATACCAAGAGCAGTGTAACGATTGAGCACCGCGATCCGTACTTGGAGCTCCGCAACCTGCCGGTCGAAGTCTCGCGCCATGAGGCCTTGTCCGAGGAGTTTGACGCAGTTTATCTTCGTCTCTGCGCGGCTTCGGCGGTGGTAGCCGGTCAATTTTCTCCATAAAGCGCGACCGAGATATTCGCGGGCACTCACGGCTTCGTTCCGCGCGATGGCGCCCCCTGTCGTTGGCTTGCAAAGCTGCGCATTCTTGCGCGGCGGGATGATGGCGGCGGCTCCACGAGCGGCAATCACATTGTGGCATCTGCGTGTGTCATATGCCCCATCAGCGGTGATGGCGGCGATCTCCTGCTCCGGTGGGATCTGTTCTAGCAGGTCAGGGAGCATCGGAGCATCGCCGAGATTGCTTGTGGTGACGCCAACCGCGCGGATCTCCAATGTTTTCTCGTCCATGCCGAGATGAAGCTTGCGCCACAGGCGCTTCTGTGGCCCGCCATGCTTGCGCACGTTCCACTCTCCTTCACCCTCGGCCTTGATCCCGGTGGCATCGATCGGTGCTGAAGTCCGGGACTTTCCAGTCCAGCCCGGCCAGACGAAGGAGGCGTTCGACGAACCCGGTGGTTTGCCGGAGGGGCATGCCGAACAGCACCTTCATTGTGAGACAAACCTGGATCGCCGCGTCGCTGAACTCGGGCTGACGCACCCGCTTGCCTGTCGGCGGCGCATGCCACGACATCTCGGGATCAAACCAAATTGATAGAGAACCGCGCTGCTTCAGCGCCGTGATGTACCAAGGCCAGTTCCTGATCATGTACTGCGTAGGGGACCAACTGCTCATGCACCGTTGCTACCCAGCTGGATTCAGACAGTGAATCCCTCACACCATTTGTGCAACAAAGCTGATTCACTGGCAAGAATTTGATGCAACCATACCTAATGAGCATAAGCAAAGGGTAACTTAATTTACGCCAAACACTCTCCGACTACTGGGATGCAGTTTAACGGCAGGATACTCGAAGTCTCTACCTGTCAAGCACGAGGGATCATCCAAAGAATTGAAAATGTATTTGAAAGACCAAGTCATCGTCCAGTTTGGAAATACTTCAATGACTTCAGTCCAGGAGCGATTTTAGCATTAGCACTGCTTCTAAATAGCATAACCTATAAAGGCGCCTAGAAAATATTCTTGCCGTATGAACGCCGGTCGCTATCACTAATATTCATTTTTTGGCGACGTCGAGCGGCATATGCCGAAAGATTGGCCAAAAATAAAAAAAACCACTTCGATCCTTGTGCGCAGGCATAGAGTGACTTTTTAACCGGGCTGCCAGTTAACTGCAATCCTTCTAAAAGAGATGCACGGAATTCGGTTGTTTGCATCTGACGCCAATTTGCTAACATGCGAGCATACTCTCCACTCAAAGAGGGGTTGTTGATAATTATCCCCTGCATTCGAATGACTGTGCGCATGGCTCGCAACGCGCACGGGCCATGCACTACAGAGCATGCCGAATCTTTAGCTAAGCGCCATACCATCAAAGCATTTTCAGCTTCATCCAGTCGCATCCGCCCCGGTTTTTTGGTGACCGCGCCCGGATTATCCTGCCGGTAAAAAAACACCCCATCACAGAATACAACCTCCCTGCATGCCAAAAAAAATGTCCGTGCTGTATACTCGTCTGCAAAAGCTCCAAACGTAGTGAACCCCTTGTCTTTCAGGAATGATATCGGCCACAGGGCATTGCCAGGGATGGTCCAGTCGAGAGACGCGACAAAGGCCTCGTGCCCTGTAAGGCGTGCATCGTGGTCTCCACGAAAGCCTGTAATCCTGCGTGGAGCTTTGCGTTGATTTGTGCGATTTTCGTAATAGTATTCGACGTCTGGCACGACGGCATCTGCGCCAGTTTCCTGCGCGCGGGTGTGCAATTTTTCCAACCAATCTGGGGAAAATAAATCATCCTGCGAGCTGTAGACAAACCGCGCACCGCGGGCGTGAGCGGCGGCAAAGTTCACGGCCTTGGCTGCACTCCCCAAATTGGTGCCGGTATGCAGATATTTGAACCGATGGTCTTTGCTAGCATGGGCAAGCAGAATATCTGGGCTGATATCACTTGAGCAATCGTCGATGCACAGAACCTCAAATCTATGAAAACTTTGCCGGCTGAGAGCCTCCAATGTCTCTCGCAAAAAGTATGCACCATTATGAATTGGCAAAACGACGGTAATATCAACCATAGGAGGCCCGCTTTGCAGCGCGTTTGAATTTACGCAAGTGTCGCCGTTCCTTGTGCAGGACATACAATCCAAGTAGCGGATGCGCCACGAAGGACTTCGTAAAGCTGCCAGCATAATAGGCCTGCCCCAGCGCGGCCTTTTGGGCCTCTACACGCAAAACCTCTAATACCGGATGCTGCCTAGGCAACCCAAACTCTAGAGCATCTCTGATGCGCTGGCGCATTACGGCAGTGGCCACAGCGAACGAGTGGGCGCGCCTTGAGGTAAACCCTACCGGCTCCATGTCGTACCTGTCGGCGCTGGTTATGCCCAAGCCAAGACGATATTTCACCAAACGCTCCGGCAAGACGCAGATTTTCTCCTCCAGCGCGGCACGAAAGCCCAGCACCAGATCTTCGTAGGCGTCGGCGTCAAGAGCGCCGTAGCGTTCATAAAGGCTGCGGTGCCATGCGCCAGTAGCTCCTATATAAAGTGATTTGGATCGTGCGATTTTCGCAGTATCGGTTGTGTGATAAAATGTTGCCCTGTGGAACTCTCCCTCAAGCTCCACGCCATCCGCTCCTATGACATGCGCATGGGAACATACCAGTAAAGGTGACGCTTCCGCTGCGAATGCCCTTGCAATGCGTTCGGCGCGATGCGGCAGAGAAATGTCATCGCCTGCGGCGGCAATAAGAATATCGCCGCCACTGAGTTGGTGCGCCTTCTCGATATTGCCAGCCAGCCCAAGGTTTTGCGCATTTCGGTTCAGGATGATTGTATGCGGCCCGGTGTAGCCCGCGACTACAGCTTCTACTTTGGAAAAAGTATCATCGACGGAGGCGTCATCGGTGATGACGATCTCCAAAGGTGGCCCAGTCTGGGCTAATGCGCTGTTGACCGCCTCAACGACGGTTGCGCTTTGGTTATAGGTCAAAAGGATATAGGAAAGCGTGGCGTGTGACATGAGTGGTACTATAGCTTCGGTGCGATCCGGTTCACGGCTTCGATCACCCTGTCTTGATCGGCGTGGCTCATTTGTGGCCCGATAGGAAGGCTGAGCATGTCGTCGGCGAATGTTTCGGCCAATGGAAACATCCCTTTGGTATAGCCACACTTAGCGTAGGCTACCTGAAGATGCGGCGGAATGGGGTAATGGATCATGGTGCCGATCCCCTCGTCGGCCAAAACCTGCATCAAGGTATCTCGGCGTGGGTGGCGCACTACATATAGGTGCCAGGCAGGATTAGCCCAGTTGGGCACGTGCGGCGTGGTGACCCCGGCCAATCCATCGCTGTAACGGCGTGCAATAGTGCGACGGGCTTGCGTCCACTCATCAAGGTGCGTCAGCTTCACCCCCAACACGGCCGCTTGTATCGGGTCAAGGCGGCTGTTAGTTCCCTGTTCCTCGTTAACGTACTTCACCCGCGAACCATAGTTGCGCAAAGTGCTGATATGCTCGGCAAGATCGGTATTGTTAGTTGTGACGGCCCCTGCATCTCCCATCGCACCGAGGTTCTTGCCGGGATAAAAACTCCAACAGACAGCATCGCCGTGCGCCCCTACTCTGATGTCTTTATACGTGGCACCATGCGCTTGCGCGGCATCCTCGATCAGGAACAAATTTCGCGCGCGGGTCACAGCCAGAATAGGATCCAGATCGGCAGGTTGACCGTAAAGATGAACCGCAATGACAGCACGCGTTCGGGGCGTGATTGCTGATTCAAGCAGGGCGGGATCCATATTGTAGGTCTGAGCATCAGGCTCGATCGGGATGGGCGTGGCACCTACGGCAGACACGGCTAGCCACGTGGCAATGAAGGTATTAGAGGGCACGATCACCTCTTGGCCGGGGCCCACACCAAGAGCGCGCAAACTTAGAACTAATGCATCCAGCCCATTGGCAACACCCGCGCAATGGCTTGCTCCACAAAAAGCGGCAAAAGCTGCCTCGAATATCTCTACTTCGGGGCCCATTATGTACCAACCACTGTTGACCACGCGCGCCACTGCGGCGTCGATGTCGTCTTGAAGGGCCAGATATCCAGCGCGCAGATCAAGGAAGGGGATGGCTGCCATATTATTCTCCACAATAGTCGACGAACCATAACATTTTTGCAATCTAGTACAACGCTCTGTATGCACTAAGTTAGTCGACTTGCGCAGCTTCGGCTGGGCAAAGTAGATTGCGCACAACAAATAGGTTTACAGAATGCAGCATAGTGATCTCTCGCAAGTTGACGGTGTGTCTTTGTCCCTACGGTTGGTGCAGCCTCATGACGCCCTCTACATCCACACTTTGCGGATGGACCAGGCCTACAGCACGCATCTATCTGCGGTAACAGGCAGCGTGGAGGATCAGGTGGACTGGATCACTCGCTATAAAGCCCGTGAAGCAGCGGGTTCAGAGTATTACTACCTAATCAAGCGGCGCGAAGACGAGCAGCCTTGCGGTGTGGTGCGCTTGTACGACATAACTTCGGACCGGTTCACATGGGGCAGCTGGATCCTGGATCGCAACAAACCTCCAAAGGCGGCGTTGGAAAGTGCGGTTCTGATCTATAAAATTGGCTTTGAAATCCTGTTTAAAAGAGTCTCAGTGTTTGACGTACGCCGCGATAATCATATCACGCTGGCATTTCATCGACGATTTGGTGCGTTAGAGACTGGGCTATCTGATCAAGATGTGTTCTTTGAATATCAACGCAAGCAATTTAAGTGCGATATCAAGAGGCATATGGCAGTCATAATGCAAGCGTCGTGACGCCGAGTTGCAAAACTGGACGGCTACCCTCTCTCATACCCCAGCCCTTTTTCAGATCTAGAAAAAAACCCTTAGCACAAGAAGCCATAGCAGAGAAACATGTTTAAAGCTGTAATCGCTACTATTAATGGCAAAATGGTCATCCGACTGCTGCGTGAGAACTTCCGCCTGCAACTGCCCAATTATGGCATTGCGATTGCTGCAATGGTTGCAATTGCAGCAACCACCGCGCTTACTGCATGGATTATGCGCGACATCATCGACTCGATGATTGGATCCGACGATAAAACCCAGGTCTTTCTGGTGGCGGCGGCAGTTGCTCTAATTTTCACAATTAAAGGGGCTGCCACCTATATTCAGGTCGTATTTCTGAGCAGAGCGGGAAACAACATCGTCGCGACCCAACAACGACGCCTTTACAATCGCATACTTACGCATGGAGTGTCTTTTTTCAACGATCAGGATTCTTCGGATTTGTTAATGCGTGTGACTTATTCCGCGCAGGCAGCCCGCAGGGTGATCGATACAATCGTTATGGGGTTCGTGCGAGATTTGCTTACTCTAATAGGGCTGGTTGCCGTCATGGTATATCAACAACCCACCCTTTCGTTGTTTTCGCTGATCTTCGGCCCCATTGCCCTGTTCGGGATCCGCAAGATCCTCAAACGTGTGCGTGAAATAATGGAAGCGGAAATGACTTCCATGGCGGAGATAATCAAGGTCATCCAGGAAACTTCTGTTGGCATCCGGGTGGTCAAAGCGTTCGCTCTCGAAGACCGAATGGCAGATCGGATGAAAGTTGCCGTCGGCAATGTGGAAAATAGGGCAAATGCGATTGCCCGCCTTGAAGCTGCTACTAGCCCCTTGATGGAAACTTTGTCCGGGTTTGCGATTGCTGCTGTCGTTGCTTTGAGCGCGGTCAACCTGTTTGGCGAAACAAATAGCACCCCCGGTGAACTGATGTCTTTTGTCACAGCTTTATTGATGGCTTACGAGCCAGCCAAGCGCTTGGCGCGAATGCGGGTCAGTGTCGAGGCAGGGATGATTGGTGTGGGGATGATGTATCAAGTGATCGACATGCCGATTTCCATCACCCAAGATCCTGACGCTCAGGACCTACCTGAGGGATCCAGCGCGGTGCAGTTCCATAATGTAGCTTTTGAATACCAAAGCGGCCAAACCATCTTGGATGGCCTCGATATCAGCTTTGAGGCGGGCAGGACGACGGCTCTTGTGGGGCCTTCAGGTGGTGGTAAGTCCACGATCATGAACTTAATCATGCGGATGTATGATCCTACCTCTGGAGCGATAGAGATTGATGGATGTGATTTGCGAAAGGCAACTTTTGCTTCCCTTCGTGAGAAGATCGCCTTTGTCGGTCAAGATACCTTTCTGTTTGCTGGCACTATCCGCCAGAACATCGCTCTTGGTTGCGCGGAAACCACTGAAGAGGCGATCATAGCGGCAGCTATGGATGCAAATGCCCACGAATTTATCCTCAAGATGGAGAACGGATACGACACAGATATTGGGGAAAACGGCTCAAGCCTATCTGGCGGCCAACGTCAGCGCTTGGCTATCGCCCGCGCCATCCTGCGTGACAGCCCCATACTGTTGATGGATGAGGCCACTAGTGCGCTCGATTCCGAAAGCGAGCATCTGGTCAAGGAAGCCCTAGACCGCCTGACCCAAGGCCGCACCACGATTATCATTGCCCACCGCCTGTCCACAGTCATCAATGCCGACAAGATTGTGGTGATCGCAGACGGAAAAGTGGCCGAGGAAGGCACGCTATTCAACCTTTTGGAAAAGAAGGGGCTGTTCCTCAAGCTTTATAATCGACAATACAACGACGGAGCATTGCCTGTCACCCCAGACGCTCCCACTCTTATAAGCGGCTGACTTCGCTAAAGTAGCGCATCTAAGTGGTCGGAAAACTCCTTTGGGGTCAACACGTAGGATGCACTAAAGGCTTCGTAACTGTTTCTTATGGTAACATCTGCATCGACAAAGCAGTATGTGGTCTGGCAGCCGGCGACATGCCCCAGATTAGAAAAGAAACACGCGCCATCGTATTCCTTTAAGGACCAGATCAGGCTTTTAGTGCCCGGACGCATAAATATCGAGTTGGCCCATGCTGCTCCGCTTGGGCCTGCTACAAAATCGGCGTTATACATCATCTGCACTTGCTCGCGGAAACTTAGCTTTTCGGGGCGCATGATCACGAAGCCTCTGGCGCGTGCCACCTCTACAATATCATTTTGATTGTAGGACCGCGTGCCAGGGGCGCGCGCAAAAAAAAGGCGCTTAGGGCTATGTTCGTTATCTGTAACAGCTAAGCGCTCGAGGGTTTGTGTACGAAACTGCTGCATTACACCGATATTGTTGATGTAATCTTCAGGCTCGGGCCACAGGTGGTCGTGCATGTTGAAGGGGCCAGACACAGGCGGTGGGATGATCACCATTTCGCCTACGCGATAATTTTTATCACGGTCGAGACCGATCACCGACCGCCTACCGGCAAAAAGGTCCAGGGCTTCCCTAAAAGTACCCCCTGACAGGACTTCCTGGGGCACAAGCAATGGATAATGATCATAGTCCTTAGGCAGGTTTTGCAACAGCATAATTGTCGGTAAGATCTCAATTAACCAGTGGTACCAGTTGGTTGCTCCCGGTGCGACGGCGCAGAGGCCTCGCGTGAGGTAGCTTTCTGCGGGGGATTTAAAATAGACGACGTTATTTGCTTTAATCAAACTGGAGCGCCCGAATTCCCGTTTGAACCGATGTTTCTGATCCAGCTCCTTTTGCCAGACAAGAGCGACATTCTTCTTATGCATCGCCCCTGAGTAGGGGTCCAACCGTGTATTTTTCAAGATGATAGGCTGGACTACCGGCAATGGCGCGCGCAGCATCAATTTGTCTTCATAAAGCGCTTTGGGCTTTGCGACCTCGTTGTATGAGGCCGGAAAAACTGGTGGTAGTGTACCCGCTGCATGGGCACCAAATGTCCCTGCCTCCGCGCGTTCATACCGGAGCGTGCGCAAGATAGCTTGCGATAAATAAGTTTCCGTCAGAAGTGGGGTTTGGGCTTTGACTAATCGCTTCAAAATGCTGCGGCGAATATTGGTCATATAAATTCTTACTTTGAGTTCAGGTGTAGGTAGCCGCGAGAAAATCGTCATAGTCACGATAGTAGTCGGCTTCATCGTAGGGATGCGAGGCCAACACCATACAAACCGCTCCTTGGCTGAAATTGTCCATCTCACGCCAGATCAGCTTGTTGATGTAAAGGCCGCGTCTGGGATCGCGCAGCACATATTCCGACTTTGACTTTCCATCATCGACACTGATTCGAAAGCTACCGGATAGGGCAAAAACAACCTGTTGTAGCTCACGGTGAGCATGGCCGCCACGGTCTGCATCGACCGGCACGTTATAAAGATAGTAAACACGGCGAATATCAAACGGGACATGTTTGCCTCCTTCCACGAATGTCAGGTCGCCGCGTGGATCTGAAATTACGGGTAGATCAATCATGCGGGCGTGACCGCTCGGTGTTAGGCTGCGTTTTGTCATCGTTTGTCGTTCCCTAGTTGCCGCCAATCAGCTCTCTACATAAAAATAATATTAAGTCTTAATTAGTTTTGCCTTAGGCGCTGTCCGCACACAATGGCCTACTGCTATTAATGCGCTCTTATGTGGGCGAATAAGCGGCATTTGCGAAATACTTGCAACAGTTATCCGGCGTGAAAATATCACGGGCTTTACTGATAGTATCAAACAGGTCTGTGAGAGGACTCACGCAGATGTGTTTTCAGCTGTGAGGAAGCTTGCTCGAACAGGTTCTATTCGCAAGTGTAGGGCGGCAAGCGCATGAGCCAGAGGACCTAGTTCGTAAGGGCAGTGATGGAATCAGCGGCTTTGCGGGCCACAAGGGTATCAAAACTCACAATAGCTTCAGGCTCAATTTCGCAGTCCAAAGTGTTGTAGAATAGAAGGCAAAAGTCTCCCCGTCCATTACCGTCGTGATTACTCTCGTTGCACTCAGCTGATCCGTGGCCTAGCAATAGCGTGCTGGCATGCGAGTAGAGCTAAGGGGGAGGTGATCTGGCTCGCAAGGAGCGGCCTGAATAGCCTCCAGCCTTTTCCGAAAACGTGATCAAATCACGTTTTCGATCATAACTTAACTCAGGCTGCCTTTGCGCCAACCGCCGTGCTGGTTACAGGCCTATGGCCAGCGTCGAGTAACCACTATCGGTTTATTTACCTCGTGCTTTCGTAAAAGAACAAATCCGACTGCATGAGGTAATTGCCAATTTGACGGAACGCTTCACTTGCTTGTGCCCTTCTTAGGGCCATAAGTCGCAGTACACTGGCAGCTAACAGGCTGGACCGGGATCAAATTCTTTAATTCCGGTTAATGGCGGGCCTGCATGACTGCTCGCCATTGCCAAAAGTTTCCGACTGCACGGGTCTGCAACGTAACCCTGCTAGTAACCCGGTCTTGCAGGGAGGCTTTGGGGATTTTCTGGGCGAGGTGCTTCTCACCCGTTGAACTGCGTCCCAGTAGAGTAGAGTAACTGACGTAAATTGAGTTACTCTTTGCTTTTGCTCATTAGGTTTAGTTGCATCAAATTCTTGCCAGTGAAGCACTGGTTGAGGGCGTCCCGCTAAGTGAATGGTAGCATTGCAGAACTCGATCCATTTTCTGATGTCTGCCTTGACCTTTGATCCGGTCTCCAAGGCATGCAGGTGAGCACATGGTATTTCAGTGCTCACCGGAGCCGTTCGACCAAGATGTCGTTTAGGAACCTACCCTTGCCGTCCATCGAAATGCGGATGGATGGGCGACGCAACAGGACATTACAAACAAAAGACTTGATCTGGTAACTTTGACGCATGTTCATTATGTTTGACGGCTCAAATTTGTGAATCGCTGCGCTGAGCACAACGACGCAGAAACCAGCATCCAGCATGTTTGGTATAAGCCAAGCCAGCACTCGGCATGTGTGTCAAGTGATCATAGCGATCAGATAGAGAAACCCACGCCGCAAGGGAAAATAGCTGATGCCGGCGCACCAAACCTGAATGGGCCAATCCATTCACAACCCACGCATCAGGTGAGGGTAGACATTGCGATTCTTAACCGCCTTGCTTGTGTTGGCTTCTGGTAGATGAGCATTAAAGCCATCAGCTGCATTAAGCGCCAGATCTGTTTTTCGTTTCCGGTTCTCGCTCACCAAGTGGTCCTAGTTGCACGGGTCCCATGTCAGCTACCACACACCGTAACACAGCGTCTCCAGAAAATGTTTACCAATCAAACATATCAGGTGAAGGTTCGGGGTGGCCTCGCCTTTCGATTGGTAATAAAAAACGAACGCGAGATCGACAAAACGGCGCACTGCTTTCTGACAGATAGAGCCGAAAAGTGTGCTCCAATCCCCCTACGCTTACTCACCGATCCAGAGCTTGAGTTGTCAGCTCCAAAAAAGGTTGGCAACTGCCCCCCCTATCTTGCGCACAGGTCTTTGACCTGCTCTTCTTCGGCCGCCGCGCTCAAATACGCTAGGTACACCTGCAAGCAGGGCCCGCTTCCATTGATGTATCATCGTCGGATGTACGCCAAACCGATTGGCCAACCCGCTGACCGTCTTCTCGCCTTACAACACCTCCGACACAACCCGAGCTTTAAATTATGGTAATGTTTTCACTTCCAAGACGACATATCTGGTCTCCTTCGTGAAAAAGATCAGCAGACCACAAAGCGCAGATCACGTCAGCGTCCGAAACTCGTCGCGGTAGCCCAGAATGATCAGCAAACCCATCTTCAGTAAATAGAAAATGATATCGACGATCTCACGCGCATCAGGTGATGGTTTTTTAGTTTCGATGCTACTTTATTGGCAGGTGTGCCTCCTATCAGAAGGGAAGGCCAAATAACGCTAAATTTTCAAAAATTGCTTTGAACGATCTTGAGGACAACGTAGCGCGTTATGAACTGCATACCGAAGCCGAGTAAGATAATAGTTGCAACACACGTTCTTGGGCGGACCTCGTTGCAGATCCACTAAAGGCAAAAACCATACCACCCAGGGTGCTCAAGAAATACTACAAATTGTAATTTCAGATCTAGCTGAATTGCGCCGTCAAGTGTCGCCTATCAAAAAGTGTAATTTTCTATGGCATTTAACGGCGTGTTTCATTAGGCCGCAAGTTAACCCCGAGCGTCGGCAAACAGGATCTAAGCATGAAGGTTAACCCTAATACCATTGACATCATCGCCCCGAACCTGAAGCGCCGTTACTCAGGTGTATCCTCAACTGTTTTTCGGCTTGTGCCCGTGCAGGCAGAAACGATCGCAATCGCAACGACTGGGCCGGTCTTGCCAGGCGATATTCCACAATTTTCGCTCGCAAGGCTGCCATTTCTATCACGTTCAGGCCCCTCTGGCTACCGCGTATGGCATTCTCGCAGAAACATCGAAATGTTGGCCGGCATGCTTCTAAAGTATGTTTTACGCAAGAAATTGAAGCTGGTTTTTACCTCAGCGGCACAGCGGCGTCACAGTGGATATTCTCGCTGGCTTATCCGTCGCATGGATGCGGTTATTGCGGCCTCTGGGAAGGCAAAGTCATACCTAGGGGTTCCCGCAACAGTTGTCTTGCACGGAATTGATACGCACGAGTTTGCCCCGGCTCCGGATCGTCGGGCTTTGCGGATAAAGCTCGGCCTTGATCCCAATGCATTGATAGTTGGCTGTTTTGGACGCATCAGGGCCCAAAAAGGAACCGATCTTTTTGTTGAGGCTATGATTGATCTTTTACATCGTCATCCGACGGCCCAAGGGATCATCATGGGCGGGGTAACGCGTGAACAGCAAGCCTTCGTCGATGAATTAAAGCGTAAGATTGGTGCGGCAGATCTTGCTGATCGCTTGCGAATTCTGCCCGAGGACAAAGACTTTACGATCGCGCCGTGGTTTCGGGCCATCGATATTTACATGGCACCGCAACGCTGGGAAGGCTTTGGCCTTACACCTCTTGAAGCCATGTCGTGCGGTGTGCCGGTTGTCGCGACGCGTGTTGGCGCTTTCGAAGATTTGATCGCGACCAATGAGACAGGGTTTTTAGTGCCTCCTAACGACGTTCCACAGCTGATTGAAGCGACAGATAAGCTGATGAAGGATGCCGCATTGCGCAACGCAATGGCGAAAGCCGCCCGGCTGAAGGCTGTCGAACAGCATCAAATCGCGCACGAAGCCAACGCGATCAATGAAATCTACCAGCGTCTTCTATCGGAAGGATAGGACCCAAGCTTTCTCGTTTCTCCGTGAAAGCCACTGCGACTTGCAAGAAGGAGCTGAACCTTGTCCAATACGAAAGTCTCAATAATAACTGTCTGTCACAATAGTATGGCGGTTCTTCCAACGATGTTGAGTAGCATCCATGCAGATACTCCCGTTATTTTGGTAGACAATGCGTCACCAGAGACGGATGCGTTACAGGAATTGGCTGCTGCTCACGGGGTAACACTCAAACTAAACGACGAGAATGTTGGGTTTGGCGTTGCGTGCAATCAAGGTGCAGCAGGAGCCGAAACCGAGTTTTTGTTATTTCTCAACCCTGATGCGGAACTGCAACCAGGCGCTCTTGAGGCACTTCTTGAGGCCGCTGAAAAATATCCAAAAGCCAGTGCCTTTAACCCAAGGATACTAGACTCAAAAGGGGGGCAGAGTTTTCGTCGTGGGTCAAAGATCAAGCCACGCGAACGGCTCAAAGGTCCAATACCCACGAGCGACTCCGAAGTGAGCGTACTATCAGGTTCGGCGATTCTCTGTCGTAGGACTTTGTTTGAGAATATTGGTGGCTTTGATCCCGCTATCTTTATGTATCATGAAGATGATGACTTATCGTTGCGGTTACGAGAACACGGCCCGCTCATGTATTGCCATAATGCAAAGGTCGTTCACCTCAGCGGGCACGGCTCGCCCCGGTCGCCTGAAATCGCAGCTTTCAAAGCCTATTATTCAGCGCGTTCGCGCGTTTACGCGCTGGGGAAGTACGGTCACCCCAGGCCAAGACTGAGTACATTTCGGGTCGCGATACTAAAATTGTTTGAACCTGACAATTTACTATCCAAAAGGAAGCGTTCGAAAAACATAGGATTTATGCGCGGCATTATCAGCGCTTGGCAAGATAATGGGCGTCACGAACGGTAAGCCCATAAAACCTCGTTTTTCGGAGCAAGGGTGCAACCACCTACCCACTTGCGACCCTCAACGCGTTTGTCCCTTCAAAAGTGCTCATTGAAACCACGAGTCGCTCGAAGACGACCACACTTTTCCAATGCAATGCTTGAGCATCGACGACAAATCCGCACTGTCCAAATACCACTATTCAGCCTACAGCCTGTAATATTGAACAGGCCCATGTTTGCATTGTTCCAGATCGAAGCTAAACTATTGGCCCGTCAACGGAACCTCTTGGCGAAGCACCCCGTCGCTTCCGAAGAATAGCACGCGAGCGTCTTCGGTTACCACGATCCACCAGCCATGACCTTGTGTAACAGCCTGCACAACGGCCCCATCGGGCAACTGTAATGCATCCGGCGCGGTTACAGGGGCCGGGAAGCGCGTGACAAGCAGGCCGACCACGACTATCACGCCGAGGATCATCACCCCCGTCAACACCGTCACCAGCGTTTTGAGCAGGCGAAGGTGGGGCGGCAATTCAGGAAAATCGTCTTTGGCAGACACACGCGTTACCTTTGTTATCAGGGAAAATCCCCCTGCCCGTCTTGATAAGGCGATCGCGCGCGATGTGCCAGAGCAAGCCCACCTCAGCCGGTCGCGGCTTGCGCGTTTGGTGGCGGACGCAGCCGTGCAGGTCAACGGGACGGTTGTGACCGATCCGCGATCGAAATTGACTGAAGGTGACGAGATCGCAATCACCGTCGAAATCACCCAAGACCTAGAGACCAAGCCAGAGGACATCCCCCTCGATATTCGGCATGAAGATGACGATCTGATCGTGATCCACAAACCTGTTGGCATGGTCGTCCACCCTGCCCCCGGCTCCCCCGGCGGGACATTGGTGAACGCACTTTTGCATCACTTTGATGGGCGTTTATCGGGGGTCGGCGGTGAAAAGCGCCCCGGCATCGTGCACCGTATCGACAAAGACACCAGCGGGTTGCTTGTGGTCGCCAAATCAGACGCCGCCCACCACGGGCTGGCCAAGCAGTTTGAGAAACACACCGTTCATCGCCGCTACCTTGCGCTGTGTTATGGGACGCCCAGCGCCTCAGACCCACGGCTGCGCGGCGCAAAGGGCACCAGCTTTGAGCCCGGCAACATCCTCAAAATCACGACTATGCTGGCCCGCCACAAAACGGACCGGCAACGTCAGGCGGTGTTGTTCACGGGTGGGCGCCATGCGGTTACGCGCGTGCGGATTGTTGAAGATTTTGGTGCCGCCGCCTTGGTCGAATGCTGGCTCGAAACTGGGCGCACTCACCAAATTCGCGTGCATATGGCCCATGCGGGGCACGCCCTGATCGGGGATCAAACCTATGGCGGGCGACGCAAATTGCCCAAACTTCACCCAGGGCTAGAGGATGTGCTCCGCTTCCCCCGACAGGCGCTTCACGCGGCTGAATTGGGCTTTGTGCATCCTGTCACACAAGAAGACATGCGGTTCGCAGCCGACATGCCTGCGGATATGCAAGCACTGCGCGACGCGTTAAGCGGTCTGGCATAATCCGCGGCACACATGTGCTCACACGCACGTTACTTATGCTTCAGTCCGATTGAAGCGCACCAGCGCAGGCTCTATATTGCTGAGCCACGGGGCCGAAAACCATCAGCCCCACTTGAAAACCGTTCAGCCGCTGCCCACGTTAAGTGGAAAGTAAAAGAAATTAACATGCTATTCAGGGGGCTTCGCCATGTCCAACATGTCCGCTTATGCCAATCTTCCCGCTCCGTCGCCGGAACAGGGACTGAACCGATACCTGCAAGAAATTCGCAAGTTCCCTATGCTGGAGCCAGAGCAAGAATACATGCTCGCCAAACGCTGGGTTGAGGAAGAAGACACCGACGCTGCACACCAAATGGTGACGTCGCACCTGCGCCTGGCTGCGAAAATTGCGATGGGCTATCGCGGCTACGGACTTCCGCAGGCCGAGGTAATCTCTGAGGCGAATGTCGGCTTGATGCAGGCCGTAAAACGCTTTGATCCCGAAAAGGGCTTTCGGCTTGCGACCTATGCGATGTGGTGGATTCGCGCCTCGATCCAAGAATACATCCTGCGGTCATGGAGCCTTGTAAAACTCGGCACGACCTCGGCCCAAAAGAAACTGTTCTTTAACCTGCGCAAAGCCAAGGCCCGCATCGGCGCGTTGGAAGACGGCGATATGCGCCCCGAAAACGTGAAGCGGATTGCCACTGATCTGGGCGTGACCGAGACCGAAGTGATCTCCATGAACCGACGCATGTCTGGGGGCGATGCCTCGCTCAATGCGATGATTTCGGCCGATGGTGAGGGCGCAACAGAATGGCAGGATTGGCTTGAGGATGACAGCGCGGACACCGCTGGCGACTATGCCGAAAGTGATGAGATGAAGGCGCGCTTGTCGCTTATGGAAGACGCCATGGAAGTCCTCAATGAGCGGGAGCGTGACATCCTTGTGCAACGTCGCCTGTCGGAAGAAACGATCACCCTAGAGGACCTGTCCACGCAGTATAGCGTCAGCCGCGAACGCATTCGCCAGATTGAAGTGCGCGCATTCGAAAAGCTGCAATCGCGGATGCGGGAATTGGCTAAGGAAAAGGGTATGCTGCCCGCCTAACCTGCATATCAAACTTATTCAAAACGCCCTGCCCGCACCTGTGGGTGGGGCGTTTTGCTTATGCTCGACGGGTCTTTTGCCGCGATAGTATCCGCATTTCGTCCCATTTCCGCCCGTTTGCCATGATCAACCAAATCAAAGCAAGCAGGGGACACGCCATGGCATCGCCGCCACCCGAGATACCGAAATCCGTGACAACAGGCTGGATCAATTTGGTCGGCCTTGCCTCTGCCACCGCTGCGTTTTTCGTTGTGGCACAAGCCCCAACAACCCCAGTGATCTGGGTGGCCTTTGCACTGATGTGTGCCTATGCGGTGCCCATCGCCGTGCTTGAGCTGGCTCTCAAACGGGTCCACCGCAACGCAAGTAGCGGGATCACCCCAAGCGCCCCACGCTATGACATTTTGCGCAGTATAACCAAGTTCATCGGCCTCATCACGATGCTTGGCGCCGTCATAGGCTTTCACGCCCTGTTCCGCGTTTACCCGACCCAAGACCTGATGCCGGCAGTCGGACTGTTGATCCACTTGGCCCCTGTTCTGCTGGTCATATCGTTTCTCTATATCTTTTGGGTCGACGCCCGGATGACGCAACCGCATGACGGATATTGGCAGATTGGCGCATGGCTCACCCGCCAATTGTGCCAAGTAGAGTATGCAGGCCTGCGCCATTTCCTGCTTGGATGGGTGATCAAAGGGTTCTTTCTGCCGATCATGTTCAGTTATCTTGTTAACACAATCGCAGGCAGCGCGCCGATCAGCACTTGGGCCACCCAAGACCTTGTCACCCTCACTCGGCACCTGATGATGCTCGCGCTGCTGCTTGAACTGATCGTGGTGTGCGTGGGTTACACACTCACCCTACGCCTGTTTGACGCCCATATTCGCACAACCAACCCCGCACTTTGGGGCTGGGTAGTAACCCTTGTCTGCTACCCGCCCTTTAACGCTGTTATCACAGGGCAAATTTTCAGCCGTGATACCGGCGTGCCGTGGCATGAGACGATCCAAGCCTATCCGCTTTTGGCCGGGCCGTGGCTGGCATTGCTGTTGCTAAGCTTTGGCATTTGGGTGTGGGCAACCGCGTCATTTGGCTTGCGCTGGTCCAATTTAACCAACCGAGGCGTGGTGACCTGCGGCCCGTACCGTTGGATGAAGCACCCTGATTATATGTCCAAGGTCGTGTTCTTCTGGCTGACTTCGGCACCATTTCTAGCGGCTGTTCCGATCCAAACCAAAATCGCCGCGACGGCAGGAATGATCGTCGTCACGATGATCTATTTTGGCCGCGCCAAGGCCGAAGAACTGCACATGTACGAAGACCCGGACTACGTGCGCTATGCCACTGCGCTGAACACACGGGGGCTCTGTGCGCCGCTTTACCGGGTGTTTCCAGCTTTGGCGTACAGCGCGCCCAATCACGCGCTGCAGGCCGTTTCACAACCAAACGTCCGCCCGGTCCCAGCGGAATAGCCGGCTAGTCTTCCATCGCCTCAAGCTGATCGATGAACCCTTCGATCATCGACAGGCCCTTGGACCAGAACGCAGGGTCACTCGCATCCAAGCCAAAGGGCGCCAAAAGCGCCTTGTGATGCTTGGAACCTCCTGCGCGGAGCATCTCAAAATACTTCTCTTGGAAGTCCGCATCGCCCTCTTCATAGACCGCATACAATGCGTTCACGAGGCCATCGCCAAAGGCGTAAGCATAAACGTAGAACGGCGAATGCACGAAGTGCGGGATATACGCCCAGAAGGTTTCATACCCCTCCATGTAGTCGAACACGGGGCCAAGGCTTTCGGCCTGCACCGACATCCACAACGCGTTAATATCGTCCGGCGTCAGTTCGCCTTCACGGCGGGCATCGTGAAGTTTGCACTCAAAGTCATAGAACGCGATCTGCCGCACGACCGTGTTGATCATATCCTCGACCTTGCCAGCCAGCATTACCTTGCGAGCAGCATCGCTATCAGCATTCTCAAGCATCTTGCGGAAGGTCAGCATCTCACCAAACACACTTGCCGTCTCGGCCAATGTCAGCGGGGTTGAAGACAGCAACTCCCCCTGCTCTGCGGCCAGAACCTGATGCACGCCGTGGCCCAATTCATGCGCCAATGTCATCACATCACGCGGCTTTCCGAGGTAGTTGAGCATCACATAGGGGTGCACGGTCGTCACGGTTGGGTGCGCGAATGCGCCGGGGGCCTTGCCCGGTTTCACCCCAGCGTCGATCCAACCTTTGTCAAAAAATGGCTCGGCCAATTCGCCCATGCGCGGGTCAAACGCGGAATACGCGTCCATGACAGTTGCCTTCGCTTCATCCCAGCCGACAGTGCGCGTGTCCTCCATCGGGAGGGGCGCGTTACGGTCCCAGATCTCCATCGCTTCAAGGCCCATCCACTTGGCCTTGAGCGCGTAATACCGATGCGACAGGCGCGGATAGGCCTCAACCACTGCATTGCGCAGGGCCTCAACCACTTCCGGCTCTACGTGGTTTGCCAAATGGCGGCTCATCTGAGGGGTCTCTAGACCACGCCACCGGTCAGAGATTTCTTTTTCCTTGGCCAACGTGTTGTGCACACGCGAAAACGTCCGCACATTTGCACCAAACACACGCGCCAATTCACGGGCCGCCGCCTCACGCTTGGACCGATCCGGGTCCGACATAAAGTTCAACGTGCCTTCGATGTTGTATGTTTCGCCATCGACCACAAATTCGAGCCCGGCGATTGTTTCGTCGAACAATTTGTTCCACGCGCTCGACCCGACAACCGATTGATCGTGCAAAAACGTCTCTAGCTCATCCGACAACTGATAGGGTTTCATCGCTCGCATCCGGTCCAACACGGGGCGGTAACGTGCCAAATCCGCGTTGGCACCATAGGCGGCCTCTAGGGCGTCATCCTCAAGCGAATTGAACTCAAGCGAGAAGAACACAAGCGCCGTTGTGAACGTGGTAATCTTGTCCTGCATGTCGGACATGAATTTCGCGCGGTCCCCATCGGTCGTCTGCTGATAATAACGCAGCCCCGCATAGGACATGATCCGCCCGGCGATGACGTCGATTTCTTCATAGCGCTTGATACACGCAGCCATTCCGTCCGCGTCCAGCCCAGCCAGTTTGCCCTGATAATCTGCGGCAAACGCGGCGCATTCGGCCTCCAGCCACTCAAGATCTCGGATCAGTTCTGGCGCGTCATCGGCGGCGTACAAATCCGTCAGATCCCATTCAGGCAGGTTCCCCAATGGCTCCCCTTTGGCATCGGAATGGGCGTCGCGGGGAAGGGGTGTATCAAACATCAAAAAAAACCTCTTGGGTATCGGGATATATTGGAAAAGGTAGGGCGTATTACGCCGCCGCCACCTCTGCGCCTGCGGCCTGCATAGGGCCGGTGGCGCGGTCAAACCGTAGATAGGCCAAGCCTTTGCCACCAGATTGCGTAAACAAGGTGCCGGCAGGTTTGCCTTGGGTCGTGATTGGGGTGCCGACGGGCACATCTTGACTGACTGTGACCTGCATCAGGCCTTTTTTCAACTCAGTCTTATGCTTCATCCGGGCCACGATTTCCTGACCAACAAAGCAGCCTTTGCGGAAATCAACGCCGTGTAAACGCTCAAACCCCATCTCAAGGATATAGCTGTCGCCAACGATCAATTCGATCCCGCTTTCTGGGACCACGTGTGTCACGCGCAGCTGATCCCAATCGGTGCCATCGTCGCCGTCTTGTGTGCCGTACAGCCGCCAACCAAGCGCGGGATCGCGTGGATCGGCCATCGCACCCTCGGGTGCAGGCCCAGTCCCGCGGGACACGCGCAGCCCGCTGTCCGCAATAGCCACATCAGAGCGTAGCTTATACATCGACAGCCGCCGCCCCAAATCAGCCGCTAGGTCTGTTGCAACGTCCACAAAAATAGCATCCGCTTCCTGCCACTGAAAGAAATCCGCAAGGTATTTGCCCTGAGGGCTAAGCAGTGCGGCGTAACCCAAACCCTGCTCAGGCACGTCATTCGACACGAGCCCATGCAAAAACTTCAGCCGGTCTGCACCAGTGATCTTGAAAACTGTGCGCATTATGGCACCTCCTTGGCATTAGAGATAAGACCTATGGCAACTGCCACAAGCGCAAACAACAGGAACCTTCAAAAATGAGTCTCGCTCACGGCCGCCATACGCTCGCCATCCCAGGCCCCTCCGTTATGCCCGACCGCGTTTTGCGCGCCATGCACCGCGCGGCGCCAAATATCTATACCGGTGAGTTGATCGACATGACGCATTCGCTCATTCCCGATCTAAAGGCCGTGGCACGCACGGCGCACAACGTGACGATCTACATCGGCAACGGCCACGCCGCGTGGGAGGCTTCGTTGGCCAACACACACTCTCGGGGCGATCTTGCACTGGTGCCCGCGACGGGCCAGTTTGCCCACGGCTGGGCCGCCTCTGCGGAAGGGTTGGGCATCCGCACCGAGGTTATCGACTTTGGCAAACGCAGCCCGATGGACGCGGCCCAGATTGAGGCTCGGCTGCGCGCCGACGCAAATCATGAGATCAAGTCGGTGCTGATGGTCCACGTCGACACATCCTCATCCGTTCTGTCGGATGTAGCCGCGATGCGTCGAGCGATTGACGCCGCAGGTCACCCCGCCCTGTTGATGGTTGATTGCATCGCCTCATTGGGGTGTGACCGGTTTGAAATGGATGAATGGGGTGTCGATGTGATGATCACCGGCTGTCAAAAGGGCCTTATGACCCCCCCCGGCATGTCCTTTGTGTATTACAACGACCGGGCCGATGCCGCCCGTCAGAACGCCAATTGCGTCACTGGCTATTGGGATTGGCGCCCCCGCACAAACCCAGACTACTATTACAAATACTTCAACGGTACTGCCCCGACCCATCACCTGTATGGCCTGCGTGAGGCATTGGACATGATTGTCCACGAAGAGGGCATCACTGCGGTCTGGGCCCGCCATGAAACCCTCGCCCGCGCGCTTTGGGCCGCCTGCGACGCCTGGAGCACACAAGGCCCGCTGGAAATGAACGTCGCAGACGCCGCGCACCGCAGCCGTGCCGTGACGTCCCTGCGGATCACCCCGCCGCTGGGTACCGCCTTGCGCGATTATCTGACGGATCAGATGGGCGTCACCCTCGGGATTGGGCTGGGCATGGCCCCGCCTGACGCCCCTGAATGGCACGGATTTTTCCGCGTCGGCCACATGGGCCACGTCAATGCGCACATGATGCTGGGCACATTGGGGGCGATTGATACCGGCCTTAAGGCGCTGAGCATTGAACATGGTGAAGGCGCCATGTCAGCTGCCGCGCAGGTATTGGCAGGACGCTAGCCTTTGCTAGTACTTTCTAGGGCCTGGTATGGGCCCTAGTCACGCACCGTCACGACCTCGGCGCGCTTTTGCAGCTTATGTGCGAGCCACGCATGGGCAAAACTGCACATCACAATTGCCACCAAAAATCCCCAAACAGCCCAAATCGCGATCAGGGCAATCATCATCCAGACGAAAGCCATAGCCAGAAAGGCATTTGTATAATCCGGCGCGCGGCCGACGGGATAGTTCTTCATCACGCACCTCGTATCACGAGCGAGTTAACTAAAGTTATACGTGATGCGTGTTTAGAAAAGTCAAATTTCCGTGCAGCGGGCCAATGCGCGGGGCAATGCCCGTTCAAACGCCATCATGTCCGCTTTTTGCCCACAAGACACGCGAATACAGCGGTCTTGCGGGGCCCTAAGCGGCATGCGCACAAATATGCCCTCAGCACTGAGGGCCGCAACCAAGGCGCGGGCAAAATTACCATCACGCCCACAATCCAGCGTCACAAAATTCGCAGCCGAAGGAAGTGCATGTAGCCCATTTGCCGCCCCAATACGCGCGATTTCAGCCCGTGATATCGCAACTTGCGCCCGAACATGATCCAGCCAATCAGGGTCTCGCAGCGCGGCCAATGCCCCCGCCTGAGACACCCTCGACATCCCAAAATGGTTACGCACTTTGTGGAAGGCGGTGATCAACGCTCGTGGCCCAATCGCATACCCCACGCGCGCGCCCGCAAGGCCATATCCCTTGGAAAAGGTCCGCAGCCGGATCACGCCCGGCGTCTCGGGGTCGATCCGGGGGGCGGTGCCTTGGGGCGCCACGTCGATGTAGGCCTCATCCAGCACCAAAAGGCTGCCGTGCGGCACTGCAGCTACAACTGCTTCCATCCGCGCGGCATCGTACCAACTGCCCATGGGGTTGTCCGGATTGGCGAGGTAGATCAGCTTGGCCCCGACCTCAGCGGCCTTTGCCAAAAGCGCCTCGGGGTCCTCATGATCATCACGGTAAGGCACTGTGTGCAGCGCGCCGCCAAAGCCCGCCACATGGTAGTTAAAGGTGGGATAGGACCCTGCCGAAGTGACCACCGGATCGCCCTGCCCGACAAACAGCCGCACCAAGGTGCCGAGCAAGCCGTCGATCCCTTCGCCAACCATGATCTGATCCGCGTCGACGCCCAGATTATCGGCCAATGCCATCCGCAAATCGTAGCTTTCGGGGTCACCGTACATCCACGCGTCGCGCGCCGCATCTGTCATGGCCGCGATGGCCTTGGGTGATGGGCCAAAGCCGCTTTCGTTTGCGCCAAGACGGGCGTCAAATTGCGCACCGCGCGCGCGTTCTTGGGTTTCGGGGCCGACGAAGGGTACAGCCGCAGGCAGGCTTTCGGCCAGAGGTGTCAGGCGAAGGGGCGGCTTCAAAGATGTCATATGTGTCTCAGGGCAAGCGAAGGGTCTGACCCGTCTGGATTGCGTCAATAGAGGGAAGGAGATCGCGATTAGCGTCGAAAATCCGTTGGTAGGCGTCACTGGTTCCATACTGGGCGCGGGCGATGGACAGGAGGCTATCGCCGGGCTGCACGACGTATGTGCCACCACTGCGCGGCTCTGCCGCAAGTGCCGCTTGCGCGATCAAAGCCTCAATCACCGGATCCAGCGGGAGACGAGGGGCGGGTTCGGCGACGGGTGTGGGGACTTGAACGGGTGCAGGGGGCTCAACCAACGGCGCGGGATCCGGGCGAACCGCGGCGTGTTCTGGTTCCGCTGCTGCTGGACTTTCCGGCGCTGGCGTGGGTTCAGCCTGCGGCGCGGGCGGCGGTACGGCGATTGCGACGGGTTCGAGAACCTCGTCAGGCAAAGCGGCGACACGCGGCTCGGGCGCATCCTCCTGTGGGGCGGGTGTAACCGCAGGGTTTGCGGGCAGATCGACTGGGGCTGGTGCACTCTCGATTGCGGCGGTTTGCGCGGGTTCTGGCTCTGGGCTCTCGATGATTTGCACCTCAGGGGCCACTATTGCGATCTCTGGCGCGCTTTCCGGCAGTTCCACGACAACCGGCACGGGTGCGCTGGGTACATCTGCACTTTCGGGCAGGATTTCGATGTCTGTGGCCGTCGCTGTCACCTGTTGCTGATCCACCGGCCCAAACCATAGGCCAAGGACTGCCGCACACAACAGCCCTGTGTAGATCATGAACAAACGGATCATCACAATTTCCCTTTACGGTCACGTACCAAGCCCACCCAAAGAATTTGCGATGGGCGTAACAAAACCGATGCTGATACTCTTACAAGCCCTCTGTCGCACCCTTGTTGCGGGTTTGATTTATAGCCAGAGGACAGGCTGCTCGAATATAAAAACGGTGGCGAAAAAGTGGCAAAAAGTCAACCTGTAGCGCGTGCCGCATCACGGATCGGCATATATAGGTCGTCCACACATGGGGCTATTGCACGAGGGCGTCCCACAACACTTCGCCCAGCGTTAGGTCCGGCACGAACGTCTCGGAGTCCAGAAAGGACAGGGTCTGCGCAATAACCCGCGGGTTGTTCATCATGAATGTGTGGGTTACGGGCAGGGTCAGATGGGCCTTCATACCCGCCACTTTCGTGGATTCCACCGTGACTTTGCCATCGTCTTCGCCGGGCAGAATGGAGGAATAAAACGCATTCAGGCTGCGGTTGCCCGCGATCACGCCCAAAGAGAACGGCACCGGGCCGAGTTGCGCAGGGATGTCATCAGGCCCTGTGCCAAGCGCTGTGCCGGCAGGCCCGTTGAACCACTCAAACCCCGGCACCTCCTCGAAGGTATCGACTAGTTCGGAGCCGTTGTTGGGAGGGGCCAGCATTACCACGCGGCCCCATTCGGCCTCTGGGTGCGCCTTGGCCCAAACACGCGTAAGTATGCCACCCATCGAATGGGTCACGACGTTCACATCCCCTTCTGGCACGGCGGCTGCACACGCCCGCCGCGCAGCTGGAAGGGTATCTGAAGCAAGGTCCGACAGTTTGCCCGAGCGGGACGGATAACTGGCCGCCACCACGTGGTAGTCTGCCTGCTCCAACGCCTCTTGCATGACCAGCATTGACGCATCCGTTCGCGCCAAACCATGGAGCAAGATCACACAACCCCGAGGGGCCGCTTGCACGGATGCGCACCCCAATAAGGCAAGGCTTGTTACGGCAATGATGAATGAGCGTTTCATACCCCAAACATAGGGGGGCGGCGGCGCTCTGACGAGGGGGGCTACGTATAACGTAACGCCACACGTAAATTCATTGCGACCGGTACGGCGCCTTGCGACCTGACGGCACTGTTGCCAGTGCGATGCCGCCCAGAACAACCGCGCAGGCCAGCACGACCGGCAGCGTCACGGGTTCCTTTAGCAGTAGCGCGCCGCCAATGACCGCAATCACAGGCACGCACAATTGGGCAACACCCGCCGTCGTCGTGGCCATTTGCGGTAAAACCACAAACCAAAGGGCATAGCCCAAACCAGACGCAATCGCGCCTGACGTCACAGCGCAAACCAATCCCAGCGGTGTGACCACACCGCCCCACCAAAGCGGGGCCGCCAAAAGCAGCACGCCTGTGCTGAGCAAAAAGTTGCCCGCTGAATTGCCCAAAGCCCAATCGGACGATTTGCCCATATAAGTATAAAGCGCCCACCCCGCGCCGCCCAAAACCATCCACGCGACACCAACCAGACTTGTTCCACCGCCACCGCCGGGCAGAAGTAACAGGGCCAAACCGCTCATCGCGATGCCCATACCCAGCCAGCGGCGCGGGCCGATGACCTCACGAAAGGCAACGGCAGCGCCGAACAAACACAACTGGACGGTGGCGAACAGCACCAGCGCGCCCATACCTGCCTCAAGCGTCAGGTAGCTAAGCGAAAAACCCAAGAGATAAACACTCAGCCCGATCACAGACAAAAGTCGGGTGTGCCCCGTGATCGGCACCCTGCCCCGCTGCCACAGAGCAATGACCCCCAAAAAGACCGCCCCTGCCCCGACACGGATCGCAGCAAATGTCAGGGGGTCCATGCCATCCGCCACCCCTGCCCGCGTCAGAAGCGAGTTGGAGGCAAAAAAGAGCATCGTGAGGGCCGTGAGCGCAAAGAGTTTCATGGCGCCACTCAGGGGGCGCGCGCGGCAGGATGTCAAACGGTTTGCATCCATCCGTCAGGCGGACGGCTATCGGAACGCCCAGATATGACAAAGGGCCCACAAGGGGCCCTTTGCACTGCCGATCCAAAAGAGCCGGCGCATGACGCTAAGCGTCTTACATCATGCCGCCCATGCCGCCCATGTCGGGCATTGCAGGTGCGCCGCCGCCGTCTTTGGACGGCTTGTCAGCAACCATGGCTTCGGTGGTGATCAGAAGACCAGCAACCGAGGAGGCATCTTGCAGAGCAGTGCGGACCACTTTGGCAGGGTCGATCACGCCGAACGAGAACATGTCGCCATATTCTTCGGTCTGTGCGTTGAAGCCGAAGGACAGGTCGCTGCTTTCGCGGATTTTGCCAGCAACAACTGCACCGTCAACACCAGCGTTTTCTGCGATCTGACGCAGAGGTGCTTCGATGGCCTTACGGATGATCGAGATGCCGACGTTTTGGTCGTTGTTTGCACCTGTCAGACCGTCGAGGGCTTTTGCAGCCTGAACGAGGGCTACGCCACCGCCGACAACAACACCTTCTTGCACAGCTGCGCGTGTCGCATTGAGAGCATCGTCCACACGGTCTTTGCGCTCTTTTACTTCCACTTCGGTCATGCCGCCGACGCGGATAACAGCAACACCACCAGCCAGTTTGGCTACGCGCTCTTGCAGTTTTTCACGGTCGTAGTCGGATGTGGTCTCTTCGATCTGCTGACGGATCTGAGCCACGCGTGCTTCGATTTCAGCCTTTTCACCGGCGCCGTCCACAACAGTGGTTTCGTCTTTAGTGATGGTGACCTTCTTCGCGGTGCCGAGCATGTCCATTGTGACATTCTCAAGCTTCATGCCGAGGTCTTCGGAGATCACTTGGCCGCCGGTCAAGATTGCAATGTCTTGCAGCATGGCTTTGCGGCGATCGCCGAAACCAGGTGCTTTGACTGCTGCAATTTTCAGGCCGCCGCGCAGTTTGTTGACCACGAGAGTCGCCAGTGCTTCGCCTTCGACGTCTTCTGCGATGATCAGAAGCGGCTTTTGCGACTGGATCACGGACTCGAGCAGGGGAACCATTGGCTGGAGCGACGAGAGTTTCTTCTCGTGCAGCAGGATCATGCAGTCTTCGAGGTCTGCGATCATTTTGTCGGGGTTGGTCACGAAGTAGGGCGACAGGTAGCCGCGGTCGAACTGCATGCCTTCGACAACATCAGTCTCTGTCTCAAGACCTTTGTTTTCTTCGACGGTGATAACACCTTCGTTGCCGACTTTTTGCATTGCGCCGGCGATTTGCTCACCGATTTCACGCTCACCGTTGGCAGAGATCGTGCCGACCTGTGCGACTTCGGCACTGTCATTCACGGGACGCGAAGCTGCTTTGATGGCTTCAACGACTTTGATCGTTGCCATGTCGATGCCGCGCTTGAGGTCCATTGGGTTCATGCCAGCAGCGACGGACTTCATGCCTTCGCGGACGATGGCTTGGGCCAGAACGGTCGCTGTGGTGGTGCCGTCGCCGGCCTCATCGTTGGTGCGGGAAGCGACTTCCTTCACCATTTGTGCGCCCATGTTCTCGAACTTGTCTTCGAGTTCGATTTCTTTGGCTACAGATACACCGTCTTTGGTGATGCGCGGTGCGCCAAAGGATTTGTCGAGGACAACGTTACGACCTTTGGGGCCGAGGGTCACTTTGACCGCATCGGCCAGAATGTTCACACCCTGCAGCATACGGTTGCGGGCGTCGGTGTTGAATTTGACGTCTTTCGCAGACATTTCAATCTCCAGTAAATTTAGGCTTATTTAAGATCAGACGATCAGAAGCGCTTAGGCAGCGTCTTCTGTGATGATGCCGAGAATATCGGATTCTTTCATCATCAGCAGTTCTTCGCCATTAACGGTGACTTCGGTGCCGGACCATTTGCCAAACAGCACTTTGTCGCCAGCCGAAACAGCCATGTCGATCAGCTCGCCGCTGTCCTTGCGGGCGCCTTCGCCGCAGGCCACGATAATGCCTTCTGCGGGCTTCTCTTTGGCAGTCTCGGGGATGATCAGGCCGCCAGCGGTTTTCTCGTCGCTTTCGGTACGACGGACCAGCACGCGGTCATGAAGCGGTTTCAATGCCATTACAGAACACTCCTATGTTCTCAGTTACGAGGTCTTAGCACTCACTCGGTGTGAGTGCTAACGGCAGGTAGGTAAGCAGGCTGCGGCAAGCTGTCAACACTTAGGGGAGAGAGAATTTTCGCCAAAACAGGGCATATTTGGCTGTAAGCAACGTCGGCCATTCTCGTGAAGTGTTATCTAAGGGATTCGCGCGCGGCCTGACACCCCATTTATGGCGCGAAAAAAGGAGCACAAAATCGAGGCAGAATCGATCTAGACCAGTGTCCTAGCCCAGCACATCGCCCCAATCCCTTAGCCCCACCTGCCCCAAAGCAGACAGGCGATAGACACCCTTTTCAACCTTGTCGAACCAGCCATAGTGGTTGTCGCGCATGATCGTTGTCGCTTGCGGCACACCGGTGGCCTTAGCGACCAAAGCCCCCTTTTCGGCACCCGCTTCGGCCAGATAAGCGGCACATTTGAGGGCGTCAGAGCGATAACCGGTGACCAGCCCATGCCGCGTGGCGCCGCCTGTGTTCGGATCGCCCTCTAGACGTGCAAATTCCTTTAGCAGCCGCGCTTGGCGCTTGGCACTTTTGCGCGGTGCGTACGGGCCCGGATCACAGTGCACCTGCACTAACCCATCGGACAGCCGGATCGTAATCACCCCCAACCCCAGCCGACGCGCCAAACTGATGTTCGCCTTAAGGCTGGTTTGCCACCGTTTTCCCTGGCCACGCGGCACGGCGACATAGACCGTATCCGTGATGCCCAAACGTGCGATCCCCTGATGGAACAGCGACAATGAAAACGCGGCCTTTAGCTCAATAACAACAGGCGGCTCCGCCCTCCGCACCGCAACCACATCTGCCGCACCGACCTCGGATTTCACGACATAGCCCTGCCCTTCCAGAAAGGTTTTGACGGGCGCATAAAGCTCTGTTTCACGGATGGTTGCCATGGCCGAGTTACCGCGCAGCTTGGCCAAAGTGTCAAGCAGCTCTGTGCCCGCGCCCGCCCCGCGACGCCTTGGCTTCGTGACAAGACACGCGCGCCCTGATACTCCCGCGCCAACCTCATTTTTGCAACGGACAGAACCTATGACAACGCTCGTCTTCGGCCACAAAGCACCTGATACCGACTCTACCGGATCGCCCATTATCTGGGCTTGGTACCTCAACCAGATCAAAGGCGTAGACGCCAAACCCGTCCTGCTGGGTGAGCCGAACACCGAGGCCTTGTTCATGCTGGACCACTGGAAACTGGACAAACCAGAGATCATCGCAGACGTCGCTGACGACCAGCCCTGCGTGATCGTGGATACCAATAACCCCGCCGAACTGCCCGCCAACATCAACGGCGCAGACGTCCGCGCAATCATTGACCATCACAAACTGGTGGGCGGGCTAGAAACCAAAGGCCCCATCGACATTCGGATCGAACCGCTGGCCTGTACCGCAACCATCATGTGGAAAATGATCGGCGATGATCTGGCGCAGGCGCCCAAGGCGATCAAGGGTGCGATGCTGACGTGCATCCTGTCCGATACGCTTGAATTCCGTTCCCCCACGACGACCCAAGAAGACAAAGCCATCGCCTATGCGTTGGCCGAGGATCTGGGCGTAGATATTTCTGAATATGCCGCAGCGATGTTTGCTGCAAAATCCGACGTCTCTGCATTTTCGGACGCTGAATTGTTGCGCATGGACAGCAAAGAGTACGAAGTCGCAGGCACCAAGTTCCGCGTATCTGTCCTAGAGACCACTGCGCCTGACGTCGTGCTGGACCGCAAGGCATCTATCATGGAGACAATGACCAGCGTTGCGGCTGAGGACGGTGTCGATCAGGTTCTGCTTTTTGTCGTTGATATCCTCAACGAGCAAGCCACGATGCTGATCCCGAACGATCTGACAAAGGCCGTGGCCGAGAAAAGCTTTGGCGCGACGGTTGAGGGTGACGCGGTTATCCTGCCCGGCGTTATGAGCCGCAAAAAGCAGATCATCCCGAACCTCGCTGTCTAAAATATGAGACATGATCCATTGCCGGGCAGCTCGCCCCGGCAATGGATATCCCGCAGGGGTTGAACCTAGCTAGGCGTAGGCCCCGCGCACCGACCGCACCCAATTGATGCAATCACGCAGCCCGGCCAGCGTGACTGGCTTGGGCAAATGTCGGTCAAAACCCGCATCAACGTATGTTTCGACCTGATGTTTCAGGACATTCGCACTGCATGCAATCAGCGGCAACCGACCAACGGCATTCTCTTGTTCAAGCGCGCGCCACTCTTGGGCGAATTCGGTGCCGGACATGACGGGCATTTTGATATCGATGAAACCAGCATCGAACGTCTGTTTCCGCACTAAATTCAGCCCCTCTAACCCATTATTGGCAAAAACCAGTTCTGCGTTCATGTGACCGAGAAGGGCTTTGAGAACCATTTGGTTCATCTCATTGTCTTCGACGACCAAAATCTGAAGCGGATCCTTAGCCTGCTTATGTGCATGGTACTCCGTAGTCTCTTGGGAGGCCTGCTTCGAGCTTTGGACCACGAAAGTCGCATCGAAGGTCGCCCCGCCACCCGGGGTATCGCTGAGTACGAGGTCGCCGCCATGCAACTGACATAGCTGTCGCGCAATTGGCAGACCAAGACCTGCCCCGCTCTCGCCTCGCCCTGTGACAACGTCTCCCTGTGAGAACCGCTCAAACACCGGACCCTTTAGGGCCTCGGGGATACCCGGCCCCGTGTCCACAACAGACACCCGCAATGTATGCGCCCCCGGCGTTACCGCTTGCTGTAGGTAGGCTCGGACCTCAACGGTGCCTTGGCCTGCGTATTTGATAGCATTGCTGACCAAGTTGCCAATCACCTGCCGGATGGTCCGGCCCGAGGCCATCACCTGGTCCGGAAGCGTTTGATCCCCTATGGTGACAATCTCCACCCCCTTGTCCCGCGCCATACATTCGAACAAAATTGCGGCTTCATGCACCAATTCAAACGGGGCCACCGGCGCCATTTCAATAGTCGTGGTTCCAGCTTCGATCTGCGCCATGTCGAGCAAGTCGTTCAGCAGCGTCAACAATGCGGTCGCGGAGCGATTGATCACCGCCACTTGGCTGGTTGCTTCGATCGGCAGGTCCTGCATCACGAGGGCTTGGGCCATACCCAAAATCCCATTCATAGGGGTCCGGATTTCGTGACTTATCCGTTCTAGGAATGCGATTTTGGCTTGTACCGAGGCCTCTAGATCGGTGCGGGCATCCATCAATTCCTCGACGGTGCCGCGTAGCAAACCCTCGGCTTCATGCAATGCGGTAACATCCGAATGCACACCCAGCATCCGATCTGTCGTGCCGCTAACATCACTCAGCCCAATAAAGCGACACCGCATCCACACCCACTTGCCAGTCTCACCGTGCTTAAATCGCACGACCTGTTCATGCGATTGCGTGGCATCCGCCAGATGAGCCTGAAAACCCGCATTCACTTTGCCCAAATCATCTGGGTGAACGATATCCTGCCAAGACGGCTTCTGGGGCTGGGCATCTGGATCATAGCCGAGGGCGCGCCAAAACCCATTCGACATCCAACCCTCGTCGGGGGATGCAAGTTCTAGGTAAGATATCCCATCACCCCCGGCCTCCATCAGGAAATCGAGGATTTCCCCGCCTGCGCCAAGCCGCTCGTACAGTTCGTGTTGAAGATAGTGCATCGCAATCGTCCCCTAATCCATGGAAACGTCCTCCCCCTGAACAAGTTACCATTGCGTTAATGCGGGAAATTATCTTTACCCGTGTGTAACTCGCGTCATGTGAGGAAATCTCAGCGAACACAGGCTCTCCATGACCCAAATTATCTCCGCGCTTTCTGATATCTCGACACGCTACAAAGCGATGTTCGTGGACCTTTGGGGCTGCGTGCATAACGGCGTCGTCCCCTTCCCCGAGGCCGTCGCTGCATTGCAAGCCTACCGCCGCGCCGGTGGCATTGTGGTTTTGGTCACCAACTCACCGCGTCCTCGCGCCAGTGTGGCCACGCAACTGGCTCAGATCGGCGTGCCTGTTGATGCCTATGATACCATCGCTACATCCGGTGACAGTGCCCGCGCGGCGATGTTCCAAGGGGTCGTGGGGCGCAAAGTTTATCACATCGGCCTGCCGGATGAGGGCGGGTTTTTCGAACCCCTCGCCCTTTTGGATGAACCGGTTCAAATTGAACGCGTTAGCCTTGATGAAGCTGAGGGCATTGTTTGCACGGGGCCTTTCGATTCGCTGGCGGATCCGGCCATAAACCGGCCCGCATTTCTGGCCGCAAAAACCAAAGGGCTGAAACTGCTCTGCGCCAACCCCGATATCATCGTTGACCGTGGAGAGGTCCGCGAATGGTGTGCAGGCGCGTTGGCGCAATTGTACACGGAAATGGGGGGCGAAAGCCTGTATTTCGGCAAGCCCCACCCCCCGATCTATGATCTGGCCCGGCGACGGCTGGCACAAATTGATGATGTCGCAGACAGCGAAATCCTTGCCATTGGGGATGGCATCGGCACGGATGTATCGGGCGCGCTTGGTGAAGACCTTGATGTGTTGTTCATCAGTGGGGGGCTGGCCGCACGCGAAACAGGTACCGGCACAATCGGCGGTCCAGAGGCATCAAAGCTGGCGGCGTATCTGACGGATCACCAAAGTGAGCCGCGCTACACAATCGGTATGCTCCGCTGATCGGCCCCAAATTCGCACCGCAATTAAATTGCCCCAAATACGCAAAAATTGTCGCATTATTGCTTTCTGCATTGCAGCATGGCCTGAAATAGTCTAGCACGACTATGAAGAAGGAGAGAGCCCATGCTCGACAACATGCCCCGCGGAACGATCTGTATCGAAGATATCGAAATCGGTATGTCGCGCTCTTTGCGCAAAGTGATCACCGATCGCGATATCGAGCTTTTTGCCGAGGTCTCGACTGATCATAATCCAGTGCACCTTGATGACGATTACGCGCGCGACACCATTTTTGAAGGTAGGATCGCCCACGGCATGCTGACAGCGGGCCTGATCTCGGCTGTCATTGGCGAGCAATTGCCCGGTCACGGCACTGTTTATCTGGGGCAAAGCCTCAAGTTTCTTGCCCCCGTCCGCCCCGGCGACATGGTGAACGCGGTTGTAACCGTCACGGACATGGATTTGGGAAAGCGTCGTGTAACGATGGACACCCATTGTGAGATCGACGGCAAGAAAGTCCTCAAGGGTGAGGCAATCGTTCTCGCGCCATCGCGGAAATTTGACTGACCCTACACGGCTTGCATGACCCGGCTCACGCGGCTAGGTCACGCTCATGGATATACTCCGGGAATATCAAAACATTCATGCCAGTCACCGAGGCGCTTCGGTGGCTATTGGCAATTTTGATGGGGTCCACCTTGGACATCAGAAAGTCTTAGATTTAGCCCGCAAAGGCCCCGGCCCCTTAGGGGTTTTGACGTTCGAACCTCACCCGCGTGAAGTATTTTTCCCTGACGCCCCACCCTTTCGGCTGATGTCGGCGACGGCACGGGCAAATCGACTGGCAAAGTTAGACGTGAAAACGCTGTTCGAGTTGAGCTTTAATTCGGACCTATCCAGCCTAACCGCGCGTGAATTCGCCAAATCGGTCCTCGCGGATGGGCTTGGCCTATCCCGTGTCGTGGTCGGTGCGGATTTCTGCTTTGGCAAAGGGCGCGCAGGCGATGTCGCAGCCCTCAAGGACTTTGGCGCTGAGTTCGGCTTTGAGGTCATCGTTGCCGATATCCTGCAGGGTGACACCGGCGCGGCAGTATCCTCAACCAATATCCGCAGAGCCCTAAGTGACGGCAATCCCCGCGCGGCGGCCGCTATGTTGGGCCACTGGCACCGCGTGGACGGCCCCGTTGTGCATGGTGAAAAACGGGGCCGTGAGTTGGGCTTTCCAACCGCGAACATGAACCTCGACGGCCTGCATCTGCCGAAACTAGGCACCTACGCCGTTCTTGTTGACGTCCTAGAGGGACCCTATGCGGGCAGCTACCATGGCGCGGCTTCGCTTGGTGTCCGTCCTATGTTCAACGGCTCGGTTCCCAACCTTGAGACTTTTTTGTTCGACTTCAAAGGCGATCTTTACGGCACACCGCTGTCGGTCGGCTTGGTTGATTTTCTACGTCCCGAGCAGTCATTCGACGGCATTGACGCCCTGATCGCCCAAATGGATGCCGACTGCCAACAGGCCCGTGCCATCCTACGGGACATGTAGCCATGCAGTTCTGGGAACGCCCCCTCAACAAGCTCTCGCAAGAGGAGTGGGAATCGCTCTGCGATGGGTGCGGTAAGTGCTGCCTCAACAAACTAGAAGACGAAGACACCGGCGAAGTCGCATTCACTCGTATCGCATGTCGGTTATTAGATGATGCAACCTGCCAATGCGCCCAGTACCCGATCCGCAAACAATTTGTGCCCGAATGCGTGGTTCTTACCCCAAAAACGCTGCCGGATGTGGCGTATTTCATGCCCCAAACCTGTGCTTATCGGCTGCTATATGAGGGCAAGCCGCTACCCGCTTGGCACCCTCTTTTGACCGGTGATGCGGACAGCGTCCACCGCGCAGGCGTGTCCGTGCGCGGCTGGACAATCCCAGAGTTTGAAGTCGATGAAGAAGACTGGGAAGATCACCTAATCGATGAACCATTGGGTCACGACGCACCAACCCAGCAAGACGAGTAGCTGCCATGAACCTCAACTTCGCCTCTGACAACACGGGACCCGTTGCCCCAAAGATCATGGAAGCGATGCTTGCGGCCAACACCGGCGGGGCCATGCCTTATGGCAACGATCCCTCGATGGACAAAGTGACAGCAGGCATCCGACGCGCGTTTAACATGCCCGAGGCGACGACCCTGCTGGTCACCGTGGGCACGGCTGCAAATGCACTGGCACTCGCGACGCTCGTACAGCCCTATGAGACCGTTTTTTGTCACCGGGCCTCTCATATCGAACTGGATGAATGCGGCGCGCCAGAGTTTTATTCCGGCGGCGCTAAACTGACCCTTGTGGACGGGGCGGATGGAAAAATCTGTCCCCACAACTTGCGCGCAGCGATTGATCGCGTGGGCACCGACCTCCATTCAATCCAGCGAGGGGCGCTTTCGCTGACGAACCTCACGGAATTGGGCACGATCTACACCCTAGATGAGCTGCGCACGCTCACGAAAATTGCGCGCGAATATGGGCTTTACACGCACCTTGATGGCGCGCGTTTTGCCAATGCTTGCGCGGCCCTTGGCTGCACCGCAGCCGATATGGCGCAAGGGTTTGACATAATCTCATTCGGGGGCACCAAGAACGGCTGCATGGGGGTAGAGGGCATCGTGATCCGAGACCCTGCCATGGCGCAACAGGCCCAGTTTCGGCGCAAACGTGCGGGGCATCTGTGGTCCAAAAACCGCTTTCTTGCGGCACAGATGCAAGCCTATTTGCACGATGATCTATGGCTTCAGCTGGCGGCACAGGCAAATGCAGCGGGCCAGCGTCTGGCTCAGGGCCTACGGAAAATCGGCGCACGGCTTGAGGCTGATCCTGCGGGCAACATGATCTTTGCACGGCTGCCAAAACAGGCGCACGACCGCGCGTTTGCAGGTGGCGCCCAATACTCCCTGTCGGACGACAACGGCGATAGGATCCTTGCACGGTTTGTCTGTGACTGGTCCAAGACTGAAGACGAAGTGGACGCCCTGTTAGCCCTGCTTCAGGGTAAAGATGCCCAAAACGCCGCGACCTCAGCCGCCACTGCCTGAGGCGCGGTGACGGGCAACATATGGCGCCCTTCACCCACGACAGACCGCACGGTGACGTTTGGCAGAAGCTCGCGCAAACCTTCACAAATCGACGCCATTACGGGTAGTTGTTGATGCGCCTCCTGCTGAAGCACCAAGACAGGCACCGGGCACGTCCGCAACTGTGGTAGTAGGCCGTGCTTATCATGCACGACGGCGGGTTCAGTTGCAGCAACGAGCGGGATCAACCGCAGGATCGTCTTGCGCAGGTTAGTGGGTAAATCTTCCCACGCAGCACCAGTGCCCCAATGTGCGTGAAATTCAGCAGCCGCAGTGCCGTCGCGCCCTGCTTCAAGCGCTCGGCTCACGACCTCCATCGCATTTAGGTAATCGTCTAGCGCCGCACCGCTTGCCACCGCAAACAAGGCGGGCTCAAATATAGTCAGGCTGCGCACCTGTTCAGGTCGCGCAACCGCGACATGCAGGGCCACCGTTGCACCAAGACTATGACCAAACACATCAATGGGTTCATCCGGCATGGCCGCAAATGCAGCGTCGACGGCTTGTTCCATATAGTCCCGGCTTTCCACCCACGGAGGACCCCGCCGGTGACCGGGCAGCCCGGGCGCAATACTCTCGCGCCCAAGGGCCTCAGCCAATGGGGCCATTGCCGCACCATGCATGAACATCGCATGTAACGCCAACAGCGGCCGCGTCATTCAGAGCGTTCCGAGATAATGATCCAGATCGGAAATCCGATCTTGGCCCCAAAACGGCTCATCCCCGACAATAAAGAAAGGCACGCCAAACACATCGCGGCGCACGGCTTCTTCGAGGTTAGCTGCGTATTCCTCAGCCCCTTCCAAGAGGCCTGCATTCACCAAGCCCCGGTCAAAGCCTGCGGCCTCAAGCGCGTCAGCGACGACAGCATCGTCTGCAACATCCTTTTGCTCAGCCCAGACCGAGCGCAAGATGCCTTGCACCAATGCTCCCAGATCCCCACCGCCTGCTTTTTGTGCGGCGATAATTGCGTAGCTTGAAGGCGCTGGGTTCGTGGGCCAATGCGCAGGTTTCAGATTAATTGCCATATCTTGCTGCGCGGCCTGACGGCGCATCTCAACCAAGCGGTAAGCTTGCCGCGCGGGATGCCGATCCTTGGGCGCTTGTCCACCGGTCCGAGTGAAAAGTGTCATGGTATCAAGTGGCTTATAGGTGATGGTAGCCCCATGTTTGGCGGCCACATCCTCTAGGCGGGTGCCTGTCAGGTAGGTGTAAGGCGAAAGCGTAGAGAAGAAGTAGTCTATATGGGCCATGCTGGCCTCCCTGCTTTGGTTTGCCCGAACACTAGGCCCGTGCTAGGCGGTGTCAACGTCATCCGGGCGCGAGTCGCTAATAGACCGCGCCTCCTCGAAAGGCCCTGCCATGCCCGCACAAGACCCCAAACTCATCTCT
>Ga0228652_1000223_pt1 | contig 35041 bp, 23 predicted proteins | sample 64DmetaG_FD_183030 | JGI IMG/M metagenome (GOLD analysis project Ga0228652, IMG submission 183030) | Seawater microbial communities from Monterey Bay, California, United States - 64D | ecosystem: Environmental > Aquatic > Marine > Coastal | place: USA: California | collected 2016-10-05
CAGTGGAGTTGTTGGTAAATGTTACTGTCAGTATATTATTGACAGCGACAAAATCTGAGGTAGGTAGTGCAGATACAATTATTAAATTTTCAAATATAATTTCGTCTGTTCCTGCAGGCGCAGTTACGACTAAAGACACATCGTAGGTGCCAGGAGTATTATATGTTACTAATGGATTCTGTTCTGTGCTGGTTGCTGGTGTTCCACCCTCGAATGTCCATAGCCAAGCAGTTACATTATCAGAAGAGGCATCAGTAAACTGTACCTCTTCGCCTTCGCATATCTCTGTTATACTAGCAACAAAATTTGCTGTAGGAATTAAGTTTATACTAACGGATTGAGTGCTTGATACATCACCACATTCATTAGTTGCGGTAAGTGTTACGTTATAAGTCCCTTCACTTGTATAAGTATGTATAGGATCACTGTCAGTGGAAGTATTACCGTCACCAAAATCCCAATTGTACGTGTTTGCATTAGAACTTTGATTGGTAAATGTCACAACGCCTGCGTCTACTGTAAAAGTAAAGTCACTAGTTGGATCATCAATTTCTTCTTCGGAAACTTGAATCTGAAATGCTCCTTCAGAACCATCTGAAGAGCCAATAGCTATAATAAGTTCTGTGCCTGGCTCTACGCAGGCATAAGTGTATGTTCCATTAGGTGGTATATTACACGGGTCGTCTCCATCTACATCGATGTTAAATATATTTCCATTACAATCTTCATAAATTTCAAAAGCACTTGCACCAGTAAATCCATCAAAAAATGTGATCGTAAGATTGACATTGGTACTAGAGGCTATTGTGTACGAGTAGTACACTACATGAGAGGTAGTAGTACCCAAGTCACAAAAATCAAAGTCAGGTGGAGTAGCATCCGCAGTAGTTCCTTCTACAGGAACATTAAATAATTCTTCTGCATCTGCACAGGTATCATTGGGTGGCGCAGCTGATGGAAGACACTCATCAGTACAGTCCAACTCATCGCCAGTTATACTCCAGCCGAAGTTATCTATAATACTCTGCCTCTCAGTTTCACTGTTACAGTAGCTTATGCCGATTGCACCTAAATCTAAATTTGGTGTAAGGTCTAGCGTAGACCATCCTTGTAATGTATTATCATAGTTACATGTATTAAGACCTGCATTATTAAACATTCTAGTCATAGCAGTGACGCTACTCACATTCCATTCTCCAATATCTTGATTGAAAGAAGTTGCTTCATTAAACATATCAAACATATTAGTCACACTAGACACATCCCAGTTTCCTATATCTTGGTTAAAAGAAGTTGCATCACTAAACATACTTTGCATATCAGCCACATTACTCACATCCCAATTCCCAATAGGTTGGTTGAAAGAAGTGGCATCGTCAAACATGGCAATCATATTAGTCACATTAGACACATCCCAATCACCAATAGGTTGATTGAAAGATTCTGCTTTTAGAAAAGTACCTTGCATAACGGTCACATTGGACACATTCCAACCCCCAATATTTTGATTGAAAGAAGTTGCTTCTTTAAACATATCAAACATATTAGTCACACTAGACACATCCCAATCTCCAATAGGTTGATTGAAAGATTCTGCTTTTAGAAAAGTACCAAACATATTAGTCACACTAGACACATTCCAACCCCCAATATTTTGATTGAAAGAAGTTGCTTCATCAAACATATTTCCCATAGTAGTTACATTAGACACATCCCAATCCCCAATAGGTTGGTTGAAAGAAGTGGCATCGTCAAACATACCTCCCATATTAGTCACATTAGACACATTCCAATCTCCAATAGGTTGGTTGAAAGATTCTGCTTTTAGAAAAGTACCTTGCATAATAGTCACATTGGACACATCCCATTCCCCAATAGGTTGGTTGAAAGAAGTTGCTTCATTAAACATATCTCCCATAGTAGTCACATTAGACACATCCCAATCCCCAATAGGTTGGTTGAAAGAAGTAGCTCCGTAGAACATTTCAGATATATTAAACACATTGGATACATCCCAATCACTAATATCATCGTTAAACGCGGTGTAATCTTTAAATAACTTAAACATATTGGTTACGCAGGAAGTATTCCAGTCCGATATATTGCCATAGATAGCTTCCGCGGCAGTCGGATCTGAAATCCATAGGTCCACAGCAGCTTGGATATTACTATTATTGATAGCACAAACAAGACACTCATCAGTACAATTCAAACCAGCATCCATTATAGTCCACTCGAAATTATCTATAATGCTTTGTCTTTCAGTTTCACTGTTACAGTAGTTTATATCGCTGGCACCTAGTTCTTTACCTGGTGTAAGATCTAGCGTAGACCACCCTTGTAAAGTATTATCATAGTTGCATGTATTAAGACCTGAATAACTCAACATATCAACCATCAAAGCACCATTGGATACATCCCAATTTCCAATATTTTGATTAAAAGACTCTGCATAATAAAACATACTTTGCATATCAGTCACATTAGAAACATCCCAGCTTCCTATATCTTGATTGAAAGCAAATGCATGATCAAACATAGAACCAAAATTTCCCACATTAGATACATCCCACTCACCAATATCTTGGTTGAAAGATTCTGCATCACCAAACATAATACCCATATTAGTCACACTAGATACATCCCACTCACCAATATCTTGGTTGAAAGATTCTGCATCACCAAACATAATACCCATATTAGTCACACTAGACACATCCCACTCCCCAATAGGTTGATTAAAAGAATATGCACCATTAAACATAGCATCCATATTAGTCACACTAGACACATCCCAACCATTTATATCTTTGTCAAAGTTACTTGCGCCTAAAAACATCGATTCCATATTAGTCACACTAGACACATCCCAACCTCCAATATTTGCATTAAAATCTGTTCTATTTGAAAATGCGTATAACATATCAGTCACATTAGACACATCCCAGTCAGGCATAGGACCATATTCGCTGTCTACACAGAGACCTGTGACTGGATGAGTAGAAAGACAGTCAGCTATAGCAGCATTAAAATTGGCATTTGTAATTGGTGTTTGACTGTATCCAACTGAGGAAATGAACAGTAAAATATAGAGTATATTTTTCATCGATAGTATTTGTTAGTACCTAAGAATTATCAGAAGGCTAAATTTACAAAATTTGGACTTCTTCCTAAAACTTTTATATCCTGACTTTATACACCCTAAATCCAATTAGGTACATACTAAAGCATATGTCCTTAAATAAAAAAACAAAGAGCTAATTGATTAATCAACTCCTTGTTTTGTTAAGGTATATTTATCTTGGCGTAGGGCCTATGAATTAAATCTTGATACGCTTTGAGTTTTTCAACATAGAGCAATCCAACTATTTCTGCAAGACTATTTTTCTGTTTTTCACTTGCTCTGCATTGATAAATCTTAGTATATAAGTACCTGATGGCTCGTCAGATAGATCTATTGATTTACTCACTGTGCCACCCAAGTTATTCATAGACTCTTTGTGTACTATTCTACCATAAATATCCATGACCTGCATCTGTAGGTCTATAGATTCCGAGAGCGTCATTTCAACATGAAATAACTTGTTGGTAGGGTTGGGGTATATGCTGAGATCGGTAATGGTATTCAACTCAGATATGCTGCTGGTGAGACACGGATCAGAACAGTCCAACTCATCTAAATTTATCTTCCAGTTGAAGTTATCTATAATACTCTGCCTCTCAGTTTCACTGTTACAGTAGTACATGCCACTTGGCTCCACCAAATCCACTGCAATTGAATCTACACCTAATACTACATTTCGTTTAAGGTCTAGCGTAGACCATCCTATTATGGTATTATCATAGTTACATGTATTAAGACCTGATGCATGAAACATTTGATACATATCAGTCACATTGGATACATCCCATGATCCTATATCTTGGTTGAAAGATTCTGCTCGATAGAACATAAAATACATATCAGTCACATTGGATACATCCCAATCCCCAATAGGTTGATTGAAAGATTCTGCGCCATAAAACATTTGGTACATAGAAGTCACATTAGATACATCCCAATCCCCAATATCTTGATTGAAAGAGGTTGCATTATCAACAAAAAAATAAATAACACTAAACATCGAATGCATATTAGTCACATTGGATACATCCCAATCCCCAATAGGTTGATTGAAAGAGGTTGCACCTGCAAACATTTGGTACATAGAAGTCACATTAGATACATCCCAATCCCCAATATCTTGATTGAAAGATTCTGCACCTGCAAACATTTGGTACATAGAAGTCACATTAGACACATTCCAATCTCCGATAGGTTGATTGAAAGATTCTGCGTCAGCAAACATACCATCCAACCCGTCTTGAATATTATTAGATGTTAGATTAGACACATCCCAATCGCCAATAGGTTGATTGAAGGAGGCTGCACGCCAAAACATATAACCCATATCAATCACATTAGATACATTCCAATCCCCAATAGGTTGATTGAATGATATTACTTCTCCAAACATATAACGCATATCAGTCACATTAGATACATTCCACTCCCCAATAGGTTGGTTGAAAGAAGTTGCTTTATAAAATGTTTGATACATATTAGTCACACTGCTCACATCCCACTCCCCAATAGGTTGGTTGAAAGATTCTGCTCGATAGAACATACTAACCATATTAGTGACATTGGACACATCCCAGCCACCAATATCTCCATTAAAAGTAACTTTACTATTAAATGCTAAAGTCATATCAGTCACATTAGATACATCCCAATCAGGCATAGGACCATATTCGCTGTCTATACAAAGACCAGTGACTGGGTGAGTAGATAGACAAGTATTTATAGCCGATTTAAAATTAGCATTTGTAATCTGTGTTTGACTGTATCCAACAGAGGAAATGAACAGTAGAAAAATGAGTATATTTTTCATCGATAGTATTTGTTAGTATCTAAGGAATATTAGAAGACTAAATTACAAAATTTGAATTTTATCTTAATTCTCCAAATATTAAGTCTATTATTAAATGCCACTTTTTTTTAATGTAAATGTTTATTTATAATAAATTACTTACTTTTAAATTATTTCTTAATTCAGCTATTTCTAAACCTCTTGATTAGGTTAAAATTATAATTTGCCATATTTCAAATTTTTTTATGAAAATACTACTCTTACTCCCCGCTTTATTAATCTTCTCTTGTTCAAGTGATGATTCTGCAAAAAATACATCTATTTCAGGAAGATGGCAAGGCACATTTAATATACCTGTAGGGGAATATACTCCTGACGGAGATTTTGGCACAATTACTTTTGAAACTGAAGAATTTGATAGTGAATTCTATGGCCTTAGAGGCACAATTGTATCAAATGTTTACGGCGAATACGAACATGGAGCCATAACCGGTGGTAGTATTGAAAAAAATGAATCTGATCAATGGGAGTACTCTGGCGCTGCCACTTTTCAATTGTTTGACCCAGTGGGTGAAGTCTATTTTTTCGATGGAATCATTCAAAACAATAGTGTCGAGGGTATCGTTAGAACTACTTTCGCCCCAAATGGAACTTTTAGTCTTTCTAAAGACTAACATATAAAAAACTAATTATACTTCTCGTAGCCCTTGTTTCTTTAACAACAGCTTATTGCCAAACGGCATTGAAATACTTTGATATTGGTTTTCAAAAGGCTGTAGTCGGAGACCACAGACGTTCAATAGCTGATTACACTAAAGCAATTGAAATTTATCCTAATTATGCACTTGCCTATTATAATATTGGGTGTTTCAAAGGGTAGTTTAGGTCAATTAGATAGTGCGTGTTTAGACTTTTCTAAGGCTGGTGAATTGGGATTAGGAGAAGCCTATGATATCATCAAAGAAGCATGTAACCAAGTAAAACTGGCAGTAAAAAGCCAAAATAATCAGCCTAAAAGTTTTCATATTCTGATACCTCAACACAGACTAATCACTTTCTTTTTAGGGGTGGGTTGCGTACAATGTAGTATAATCCTCTGGTTATGTGTCAGTGGATTTATTTTTTCAACACATAGCAATCAAACTATTTCTGCAATACTATTTTTCTGTTTTTCACTTGCTCCCCATTGATAAATCTTAGTAGGTAAGTACCCGATGGCTCGTCAGATAGATCTATTGACTTACTCACCTTGTTACCCAAGTTATTCATTGACTCTTTGTATACTATTCTACCATGAATATCCATGACCTGCATCTGTAGGTCTATAGATTCCGAGAGCGTCATTTCAACATGAAATAACTTGTTGGTAGGGTTGGGGAATATCCTGAGATCGGTAATGGTATTCAACTCAGATATGCTGCTGGTGAGACACGGATCAGAGCAGTCCAAACCACCGTCCTGTATTGTCCAGCCAAAGTTATCTATAATACTCTGTCTCTCAGTTTCACTGTTACAGTAGTTTGTGCCGATTACATATAAGTCTACATTTGGTGTAAGGTCTAGTATAGACCATCCTTGCAGTGTATTATCATAGTTACATGTATTAAGGCCTGATGCAAAAAACATATTATACATATCAGTCACATTGGATACATCCCACTCCCCAATAGGTTGGTTGAAAGAAGTGGCATCTTCAAACATATTATTCATCTCAGTCACATTAGATACATCCCAACCCCCAATATCTTGATTGAAAGAAGTGGCAAGACCAAACATACTTCCCATACTCGTCACGTTAGACACATCCCACTCCCCGATAGTTTGGTTGAAAGAAGTGGCATCTTCAAACATATAACCCATATCAGTCACATTGGATACATCCCAATCTCCAATAGGTTGATTGAAAGATTCTGCTTTTAGAAAAGTACCAAACATATTAGTCACACTAGACACATCCCACTCCCCAATAGGTTGGTTGAAAGAAGTTCCCTCACCAAACATACCACCCATATTAGTCACATTAGACACATCCCATTCCCCGATAGTTTGGTTGAAAGAAGATGTTCTATAAAACATACCACTCATATTAGTCACATTAGATACATCCCATTCGCCAATAGGTTGGTTGAAAGAAGTACCAAAAAACATATTAATCATATTAGTCACATTGGATACATCCCACTCCCCGATAGGTTGGTTGAAAGAAGTGGCAAGTTGAAACATACTATTCATGTCAGTCACATTAGATACATCCCACTCCCCAATAGGTTGGTTGAAAGAAGTGGCCTGATAAAACATACCACGCAAATTAGTCACATTGCTCACATCCCAATCACCAATAGGTTGGTTGAAAGAAGATGTTTTTTTAGAGAAAAAATTATGATTAAACATACCACTCATATTAGTCACATTAGATACATCCCAATCCCCAATAGGTTGATTGAAAGATTCTGCGAAGAGAAACATTCTATACATATTCGTCACGTTAGAAACATCCCACTCCCCAATAGGTTGGTTGAACGAAGTTGCATTCCAAAACATACTTTGCACATCAGTAACATTGGATACATCCCATCCTCCAATATCTGCATCAAAATCTATTTTATCTTTAAAAGCTTGATACATATCTGTTACGTTAGATACATCCCAGTCAGGCATAGGACCATATTCGCTGTCTACACAAAGACCAGTGACTGGGTGAGTAGATAGACAGTCACTTATAGCATCATAAAAATTGTCATCTGTGATTGGTGTTTGACTGTAACCAACAGAGGAAATGAATAGAAGAAAATAGAGTATATTTTTCATCGATAGTATTTGTTAGTATCTAAGGAATAGTAGTAGGGTGAATTTAGAGAATCCAAATGTTGGATGATACAAATAATATAATGGTCCTTATTTAATAAAGGAATTATTTATTTGAGATTAAAGTCTGTTTTTTGATTCAATTATCTAAAATATCATCTAAAGTCAACAAAACTAAATATGCCGATTGTCATTTCATTGCATCCTATTCCAGTAATTGGTCTAGGTTGATTTACTTCATCGATTGGCGTGAAGCTGGCACTAAATTCACAATTTAATTCGTCCTCTCCATAGTTACTTTCATTAATGGACTCTAAAGTAAAGACACAGTTTTCATTTATCGAATATGTTCCCACATTACTTATTTCTACATAGTCTAATGTATTTCCATTCCCATCAATTCCACTTCTGAAAATATCAATCTTACCATCACTAAGGATAAAATCTTCGATGAAAATGCAAGAACTTTTTTCTCTGTCAAGTACAAAGTACCACTCTTTGTCTTCAATGCTAGAACAGTCACATTCATTTGATTCAGTTTCAGAACTACATCCGAAAAAAAATATTGTAAGGATAATTATTGCATATTTCATTTTCTGTGTTTTAATTTTTTTCTATCTTATTTAGATGTAAAACTTAATTACAGTTATCAAAAATATCTGATGTACTTGTTGATTCCATAGTTTAAATTATTTGTTTTTAAAGTATAATCCGTATAAATATATAAAATTTGAATTTCTTAAAAAAGTTTTATCTTCTGTAATATGTGTGTTTCTTATTGATACAGGTAAACGTAAAGGCGTTTTAATGCCCTTTAAATAATGTTATGAGCTGGTTTTAACCTAAGGCTGCAAACATGGCAGCACCAAAAATGAGAGCAAAAAGTACGTAAATACCTATTATAATTAAAAACCATATTATGGATGCTTTTGCCCAATTTGCTTTGCTCTCATTTGTACCATTTCCAAAAGCCCAAACGAATAACATTATGAAGCCTACAAGTGGTATTGAGACGATCAAAAAGGTTAAAATCCATTCACCTGTTTTTACTGATACTTGATTAGTTGAATTTTCCATTTTTTAAAAATTTTAATTATTCCTACTCATAAGGCTTTTCGGAATACGCCCCGTTTTTTGAGTGGTCGTTGGTCTCCACTTATTTTGATGTAATCTATTGGCAATCGGTAAATACTTTTAAATATGCACCGTTGAAATTTTCATAATCACTTGCATCTTTGTATTTGCTTTGATTACCGAGCACTTGATATTAATAACGAGGAATTGGTAAAAACCTTATTAAAAATAATCTCTTACATTTCAGCCACTAAATTGTAGAGTGTGTTAATTTTATTAATTAGTGTGTTCTTTTCTGTTTTAGATAAGAATCCTTTATTCTCTACAAACATCTTCAGACTTGGATTTCCATCGTTATTTTTTAAGTAACCTAATGTTACCTGAATACCTTCATTAGTCAATAGTGTGAAATCATTGTTGCTAGTTGCTCCATCGATTAGAAAGTTTAAACCAAACAAAACAGATGCGTAAAACATATCTTCACTTGTGATATAACCCATAGTGAAAATATCATCATACATACGTTGACTATTAGGTGACCGGTTAATTATACTTTTAAGGATAACTAAGGATGCTAAGTCTTCTTCACCATAGTCTTTGAGAGCCGTACCTATGTATTGGGATTCGTTAGAGTTACGTTTACCATAATTAGTTAACCAACCTAAGTATAACCACTGAACCTCGTTTAGAAGACGATTATCGATCTCATTACCATTACCCACATTAGACCCATTATCTTGACTTCTACGTGCGATATTACCAACATCCCATATCCCATCAGATAATGAAAACTTTCCTAAGTCATATCCACTTAATTCCTCACCAAATTCTAAGTCACTATTTGGGTTTATTACGTGTTGCATATATAGAGTCGCCATCCAACGTTGATAATCAAAAGATTTTTCAAAATTGTTATATCCGTGTTCTCCTGGGTTACGCTCTCCCTCACTCAGTAGGTTATGAGAATGTGTGAGTAATGTCTTTAAATTTTCTTTGGTTGTGTTATCGATGTAATTTAGGTACTCGTTATCATATTCAATACCTTTTTCTGTTAGTAAATCGGTTTCAGGTAACCAATCTAAATTATCATCATACATGGTATTAGTTTCATCCCCTCTGAACCAACGAGGAAATTCAAAATCATATGTAATACCATTACGAAAATCCCAATTATTTATCTCATTAACGGTTAATGTTGTTGACCCGTCCCAAATCTGTGCTGGTTCAACGCCGTTAGAATTATCAATACCGATCATAGGTGATAACGATCCGTTGTTGTTTGGTTGTGCGTTTAATGTCTTTAAATACGCGGCAATATGATACGATTCTTCTAAGGAAATATGCTCTGTAGCTCTTTTAATCACAATAGAATCTTGCAATCTAATATCTATTTTACCAAATTGTACAATATCAATACCCGTTGGTGATAAATGGCAACTAATACAAGACCGACCATTACTATCTTTTGAGTTAAGGTACATGTCTAACCCTAACGAAGAATCTCCGTAAATGTCAACTGAGTCTGAAATGTTGTAAAAATTTTCAACATCAACTGATGGTACCTTATCATAAATTTCTTCTTTTTCACAAGACATTACTGTGAGAACAAAAGCAAGTAGGTATAATTTTTTCATCGATAGTATTTGTTAATACTCTGAGGAATATTAGTGAGGTAAATTTACAAAATTTGAATTTCCCCCAAAGTTTTATCTTCTGAATTTATACACCTTAAATTCGATTTGGTCTATTCTAAAGCATATGTGCTTAAATAAAAAACAAGGAGCTAATTGATTAATCAACTCCTTGTTTTGTTAAGGTATACCAATCTTGGCATTGGGCCAATTAATTATATCTTGATACGCTTTGAGTTTTTCAACATAGAGCATTCCAACTATTTCTGCAAGACTATTTTTTTTTTACTTGCTCTCCATTGATAAATCTTAGTAGGTAAGTACCCGATGGCTCGTCAGATAGATCTATTGATTTACTCACTTTGCCACCCAAGTTATTCATAGACTCTTTGTGTACTATTCTACCATGAATATCCATGACCTGCATCTGTAGTATTCTTCTTCGTCTACATTTAAGAACAAAGGCTGTTCTTTAAACTCATTTAAGCCTATATTAACAGCTTTCTGCTCTGGGGTAACAAAACGCTCCTTAAGTTTATACTTCATTTTGGACTTATTACGGGCTAAGTTATTTCATAGAATTTTGTAAATTAGTGTATAAGTGTAACTTAAAAGGTTTACAAAATGAAAAATATTAGCTGGGTTAATAAAGTAATTATTATTTGTGGAATTATCATTGGTATTTGCCTCGTATATATTCAATTTTTTTCAGATAAATCATAGTTTATGGAAAAATTAGAAAAATTTATATTATCAATTAAGTATCTACCTGCCATATTATATTTTGGTTCTGTTGGATTGCTTGTATATGACTTTTATTGTGATATAAGTAACGAAACAGAATTTCTTAATGTATATTTAGAAACTCCAGTAATTATTATCTTTTGTTATATGACTTATTTGGGTATAAAAAAATATAAAAAAAAATAAAGCATATGTCTTTAAATAAAAAACAAGGAGCTAATTGATTAATTAACTCCTTGTTTTGTTAAGGTATACCAATCTTGGCGTTGGGTCAATGAATTATATCTTGATACGCTTTGAGTTTTTCAATTACTATGCTGAGCAATCAAAATATTATCATCATTCACACAACATTGTATCAAATTTTAAATGGAGTTGAGTTCCAACATTATCACCCAAAACCTCCCATCTATAAGTAAGAAGAACATAAGTATTTCCTCCATCTAAATCTACCCAATCATCTATCCCTTTGGCACCATTTTTTAAATCATCTTTTACGGTTAATCCCATATTTGCGCTATAATCTCTTCCCTTAACCAAATATTTACATCTATGTGCTTCTATTTCTTCTTCAGCTTTTTGGTATGAAATCATTTTTGATTTGGTGAAGTTGGGCAAAGTACTAAATACCTCAGACGGCAACATTGAAAGTTTAAAAACAGTACAAGAAACAAAAGTGCAAATCGCTCCTAGTAATAGAATTGAATAAATTGATTTTACCATAATGAATATTTATCGTTTTTTAATACCTCGAGTTGTTGTACTCGCATATTTTTCATCTCCTTCTACAAATTATTTTCCTTTAAACATGTTTTTTTGAATAGACTATTGTTTGGAGCGATCCAGTTGATAATCATTGCTTTCCAAATTTTTTAATTAAACAATAATAATATAAAAATGAATATTTACCAAATTTAATTAGCTTAATTAGGTATAATTAGAATAATAATAATAAAAATGGAGTAATTAAAAAAATATAAATACAAAGATTTCCTTAAAGTTTATAATCCTGTCATTAAAACACCTTAAATTCGAGATTTTAATTGGTACACTTTCGAATTCATTGATACGACTAGGTACATTCTAAAGTACATATGTTTAAATAAAAAACTAGGAGTTGATTAATTAACTCCTAGTTTTTTATAGGTATACCAATCTTGGCGTAGGCCCAATAAATTATATCTTGATATGCTTTGAGTTTTTCAACTACTATATAGCAATCAAACTATTTCTGTAAGACTATTTTTTTATTCTAGTAATCCTAGCTGCATTAAAAACGAGTAGTTATCGAAAAAATCTTGTTCCTGTAATACTTTTCCATCTTTCATTAATACCATGGTAGTACCACTGATGTCTACTTTTTTGTTAGTAGCAGGGATTCCAAACATTTCTCCATCATGAGTTCCTTTGAAATTCCAATGTTTAACTACTTTGTCTCCTTGCCCAACTACATCAATAAAGTTAAATTGAGCATCAGAAAAACCAGTTAAATAATTATTGTAATAATCTCGAAAAGCTTCAATACCAGTAATGTTACCTTCTGACGTTACTACGGTTACTTGCTCATCAAAACTGTCTGTATTTATAGCATTACTATCTCTAGTTTCAAAAAAAGCATCCCAAGCCATCTTGTAGGTATTGATATTTTTCTCTGTTTGTGCATTAAGTTTTGCTAAAGACTCACACTCTTTATTTAATTCTTGTTTACAACCAATAAGTAGTAATGTTATAATTGATAATAGAATAATATTTTTCATTATTTTTAATTTAAGTTTAAATAGATCATAAACTTAGCGATTTTAATAGACTTCGGTGATAATATCTATCGTGTGATTAATCAAATCAAAATCTTGGAGTAAAATTGATATTTTTGCTTTATTCATTACCAAGTAGTTTAGAGCGTAATTACTTTAATACTTTTAAAAAAAATAACAAAATGAAAAGACTACTTATTTTTTCCACTTTACTGATTTTTACTTTTGGTTGTGATGACGAGTTAGATGATATTTCTTTACCAGCTTACACAATTGAAGGTAAATGGGTAATCGATGGCGGTGTTCCAGAAGGAAATACAATGTACCTCTATGAGGATGGCGTCCGATACACTTATTATTGTGTTGAAGGAGACTGTCAATCTTTATATGATTCATTTCAAGCAGGTGATGGAAATCATATACCAGGGACTAACCCTTATACATATGAAGATGATGTTCTAACGGTTGATTTACATTTTGGCAATGAATTAATTACCCCAATCAGATTTGAATGTAATGGTGGAGAGGTGATTTTTGAAACTTCTGGATATAGTTTATTTAGATTAAGTTCTGGCTGTAACTAAGTCATAAGTATATCTTCTTCTATCCGTTTATCTATTTCTATATTACCTTAATAGTCTATGTTTATATTTTTTGCCTAAAAAATTAATTTTTTGAAGAATTTATTTTATCTACTGCTATTCATTTCTTTTACCTCATACTCACAAAGTATAATTGAAGAGGGGAGTAGTAATGTCATCCCCAAAAAACTATTAATCCAAGATAATATAGAACGTATTATACTTGATTATACCCAGTCGGATGAGATGGGGTTAATTAAAATGCACGCCCCTTTTGGATGGACAGAACCAATTATTGAAGCAAAGTTTGAAATTAGAGGAATTGTCTTGAAGGGGCTACTTGGACTAGAATACCAAGGCAGCGAAGATCACATAGTTAGTGGTAATGGTTTCGTTATTCCAAAAAACACTCGGGTACGAATATTCAACGCAGGTAAAGAAGAATTAATTTTGGTAGAGATCTTAAGACCTGCTTATAAAGAAGAATTAGTCCAAAAATTTAAAAATTTTAAATCATAGGCAAATCTTTTTTTCTTAATTCTACCTTTGGATTACAATCTTTTTCACACTCTTCTTTTTCTCTGATGTAATCTCCACTAGATAAACACCATTATCAAGGTTACTAGTATTGATCATATTGTTTCTGTTATTAGAATGATTGCTTAAAATTCTTCCTGCAAGATCCAATATCTTTATCGACAATACATCTATTGTCTTATGGCTTATGTATAGACTTTCGTCAGCTGGGTTAGGGTAAATCGTGATTTCATTGTCAAATTTATTATCAAGAGTACTAGTTACGAATGAATCATCGATTGTAATATTAAAATTTGTTATTTCTACCCATCCACCTTCACCATCCACGACATCAAATCGGAGCATGTCAGATTCACTACCATCGTCGGAATGTAAATAGGTAAGATTATTTAACTGAATATCATTCTGTGTCCATTGATCTCCTATTTGTAAAGTAACCAGATTAAGCTGTAATTGGCCATGCTGAGGTGCTGTTACTAGCGTATAGAGTAGTTGATCAAATGTGTTATCAGGATCGGTTGTTAGCATTTGAGGTGACTGTATTACGTCTCTTGTTCCAGGAGGTAACTCTAGTACATTGTTATTTATAAGAATTGGAGGGTTTAGACTCACATTTGAACATATTTCTATAGTTGCTTGCTCAAATTTTCCGCTATTTCCCGTTACATTATCGTCAAGTTGCAATATCCATAATCCTGTAATATCTTTTCCATTCAAGTCGCTGAGGGCTATTTCTGGTTTGTATGTCTCTTGACTATTAAGTGGACATGAAAAATTGGTAGGCGATTCATCATCAAAAGCACAATTGAAGTTACTTTGATTTCCACATTCATTGCCGAATAATTTTACTCTATCTCCGTCCGGAGCTTGCAAGTAGGCTGTAAGATCTTTATTCCTTTCATGTAAACCTTTAAAGACTTTTACATTTACATCAGCTACTTGCCCTAGTCCAATTACTGGAATTTCCGCTAAAATGCTAGGTGTGCCAGATTGTGATATATTTTTAGGTAGATTATTCGCCTCGTATGATTGACAAGAAAGTGACTCCGTGCTAAATGCATATACATCAGGATATTCTCCTTGCCTGCAATCATTCTCTGCTCTAACCCTCCAGTAGTAAACACTTGATACTTCTAGTATTTCTGATGGCGTATAATTTGTATTAGTAACTGTAGCCGAATGAACGATAGTTGCTTCTGTAAATCCAGGATTCGTAGCTATTTCTACTTTATAGTTAAATGCATTCTGCACCATTGTCCACTCTAATGTAGGCAAGGATGTATAACCTTTGACTCCATTTTCAGGACCTATATAAGCTAGGTCACTGAAATCTGTAGCAATATTACTAATGGGTATAATTCTTTCTAAAGAATCTATACCTTCTGCTATTGCCAGTATTTTCATCTCATAATTTCCGGTAGATAATACGTTTGAAAAATCTAGATTGAGAGTTGTACTCTCTCCAGCCATTAGAGTAGCGGTAGTAAAATCGGCTTCTGCCTCTGCAGGAAGACCTTCTATTTCCATTCTCACAGCTCCTTCATAGCCTCCTAGTCCCTGAGTGGATATCTCTACAGCATAGGTGTCAGAGCAAAGAGCAAGTTCGGTTTCTGCTGACTCGAAGTATACCTTGGGTGTACTTGGCTCCTCCACTATATTGTTTCGATTGCTTACATCGAAAAATATATTGTCCGCTGCTCTTACTACGATTCTAGCTCGAGTAGTAAGTCTTGTGGGAATTACTATTTCTTGGGATCCATCGTTAGGTGTATTTTCCGCTAGTAAGATTAAGTCATCAGTTAATTTATCAGTATTAAGTTCTGAATCATATGAGATATAAATATTTACATTTTGACAGTTTATCGGCGCAAGATCAGTGCCCGCTACATCCCATGTAACCGTCTGTTGGTCACCAGCATTCATCACATCATTTGTGTTATTGGAAGTAACTAAGAAAGGACCTCCTACATCACTTGCAAAAAATGCAACCTCTTCCCAAGAGGCTGTACCGCCTCCAGGATTATTATCCCTAACTACAAATTGAAAATTGTAATTTCTATTGTATTCAGCTAGGATTTCCACTTTGCTACTACTGTTCGATAGTAGAATATTATCTTTAGGAAATATTCTTGTTTTATTTTCATCTGGGTAGTATACTCTAAATGCAGGAGCATTATTTAAAGGCGCTCCAAGTGAGCTCAAAGGCCCACTGTTTACCTGTTCCCAGCTATAGGTCATATTGTTTCCATCTTCGTCAGTAGCATCTCCTGTAAGGATAAATGGGGTACCTATCGGGATGAAGAAACCGTTAGTATAATTTAATTGTACGTCGGCTTCGTGATTGTTGATATTAATCTCTTCTGCACATGATTGCGCTGCATCTCTAGTGGAGCGATAAATATTAGTTAGCGAGCCTACGTGGTAATAGTCATCATTGCCTCCTTGTACATTATTAGATCCGCAGAGTCCTGCATAAGACATTATAGTAGTTCCTGATCCAGGCTCAAATCCATTAGGTAGTGATTCGTTACCATCTCCAGAACAATTGTTGAAAGAGTGTGGTGATCCCAATTGGTGTCCCATTTCATGAGCGGCTATACTTACCGTTACGTATTCTAGATTGCTCGAAGCATGACATGTAACTCCACCACCTTTGTTGTTACTACAGATAGAACCTAAATATGCTACGCCACCTACATCTGTACAAGCTCTATGATAAATATGTCCAAGATCGTAGCTTCCAATACCTATAGTATTATTAATTACTGTTGTATTACGAGATAGTAGCCATCTTCCCGTTCCTGAATCAGGTGGGAAATTGCTTGGGATAGCATATGGATCAGTCTGTGGGTTATCATAAATAATTTCATCATTACGATCCACTAAGATCATTCTTATGGATAAGTCATTTTCAAATATTTGATTTAGTCTAGTGACCGTAGTATTTATATCAGCTAGTACCTCTTCTATATCTGATCTTATCTGACCAAATTCCCCTGTACAAGCAACGGCCAATCTGTATTGTCTCAGTGGGATATTGTCACCTCTTAAAGTCACATTTGTTTCCTGTCCACCTTGTATTTCAATATCTTTGAGCTCATCCAGAATACTTTCAGGATCCTGAGAAGTACCGCAGGCCATCTGATGTGATTCCAATTGTACTTCATGATCCTTTACGAAATAACTAATATACTCTGTAGTCGTGTTTGTCGAATATGGATCAATATAGACAGTGCCATTTACCGTACGTATTGCAGCATAGAATCCTTTCTTGTTTAGACTAATTCTTAGATTTTCGTAGTCATTTGACCTTCCATAACCCTTGTAAGATTTTATGTTGGGATACTTTTCGGATATTTCCTCCATCATGGTGGGCGATTCATACACCATGAAAGTTTTGAATGTTCCGTCTGGCATGGGCATCTTGAGGCTTATTTCTTGACTTACTCTATCTCCATCTAGCTCGTGAGGAGCTTTACCAAGATAATTATTGATCCCTTCGATATCTAGCGCTAAAGTTTGATAATGATTAGGTATAATAGTCCTTTCTTGATCTGCTCTCAGAGAGACATCTGAATCTTGGATAGGAGAGAAAAAAGATTGTCCAATAATTGAATTAGCAAATAAGCAAACAGCAAAAAACAATAATATTCGCATCGCGGTGGTTTAAAAATGAATCATTATATACTTCTAAACTAAATTTTGTTTACAAGTTTGAGCGTAAATATAAACTATAGAAAGTTTAGAAAGATGTGTCATTAAGGACTAAAATATCAATTATTGTAAAGGGACTGATCAAAATGTCGCCTTGACTTGAGCTCTTGCAACATGTACGATAGGTGATATACCAGTTTTTCGTCCATCATAGCTGATATTTAGGTCTACATTTTTCGCCATTCTTCGGGTTATATTGAGATTCCATAAGTAGTTTTTACCATCTTTTAGGCCATCTAGAAGGTCATACTCTATAGTACTGTTTGCTGCACCATTATATTCCACATTGACTAGCGAAAAACTAAGGTTGTAACTTGATTTACTGGCTCTACGGTAGGTAGATTCGAATGTAATATCGTGGCTATTTGCTGTTTCCATTCCACTCAATTGTTGCTGTCGGGTATCATATTGGTAGGAACTGATAATCCTCCAATTGGCTGTAGGCCTCCAATTTATTTCAGGGCTGACATTCCAATATTTGATGTGGAAATTTCGCTGGCTAAAAAAATTAGATTCGTAAGTTTTGGTACCAGTCTTTACGTTGACTATAAAGTCAGTTGCAGAAATAATTTGAAATCGTAATCTACTAAAATATTCAGCCAAACCGCGGTCTTCGATTCCTACAATCTGAACATTCCTATTTTCAGTAAGTCTATTGCCCAATTGTATATCAAAAGCAGTACTCGTTCTATTAAAAAATAACGTATTGGCTATTAGAGACCTGTAAGATGTAAGCGATACATTATCGAGGCTGAAATTCAGTGGCTGAAAATTAGATTCTTCACCATTATCTTCTACTTTTTGATTAAATCTGATACTGTGATTAGTAGCAAATTTTCTAAAGAAGTTCTTCTTGTTCTTAATCACTTTATGAGGGTTGATCCTAAGACTTATGTTTAAAGATTGGTTATTGGTCCTTATAAATTCATTGTTGAATAAAAATATTTTGATGTAGTTGGCAGTATCTATTTCACTATATTCATAAAGAAATAATTCGTCTTCTTCAGGCGTACTACTATTTCCAATATAAATATAATTTCCTTGACCAGGCTCTACTTTTTCATAGGTAAATTCTTGTTTCGGTTCTTGCCCAGAGCTTATATCGTAGTTCATTGTAGAACTCAATAGACCATTCCAGAGTTTGATATTATATGCTATTCTTGATAGTATAGTGGTTTTAGATTGTTGATCTATAGCTTCCTGATCTATTACTTCAAAATCCCTTGCACCTAATGTCCATTTTAAGTTATTGGAATCGTTGATTTTCCACTTCGATTCTGCGGATAATTCATTGGTTTTTATGGATTCTACTAAGGCCCCATTAATAGGTAGTTGATCTGATCTTTGCTTGGCTTCTATTTTGATAGTCAGTTGGTTATCTTGATTATTTTCTATGATAAACCGATTGATATTGAAGTCAAAACTTCTATCTTGCAACGATTGATTTAAAGTCTGTATCACTTCATTTTTTTCTTGCTCATAGCCATACTCTATGGTCCAGCCTCCTAATTTATTTATGGTTTTACTTATGTTTATTTTGGGTCGTACGAATAGACTATTTTTTCCGTAACCTTCACTTGCTAGGTACTTACCTTTCGCTATCATATTCCAACCTTTATGATTGTATTTCGCATCTATATAGTGCTGTCTTCCTTCGTATAGCGAGAGACGCTCATAGCTAGATAATCCATATCTAATTGAGAGCTGATTTCCCTTTTGTAGATTTATAACGGATTTTATTATTTGCTCGTTAGCAGTATTGGGTTCCGTTATATTCCATTCTCTACTAAATTCTGCAGCTCTGTAAGGATTTAATGGATTAAATTTTTCATCCACGTATTCATAGTTGAGGTCTGTACTCAGTCTCCAAAGTTTAGTACTGTCCAGAGCCCATTCATGTTTATATCCTATATTAGTCGCTAGCCCTTGATTATCTTCTTTGTTCAGAATGGAGAGCCGATTAATGTCTAAATTGGTCCATCCCAATTCCCCGTAGAGCGTGGCGTTTTTGGATATTTGATATTCTATCCGACTGGTTAGCATTTGTTTTTGCTCCGGAGGTACGATTCTGATTGTAGGTAAGTATGTACCCATACCAGTGCCGACATATTTGTATACTCTACCATTCGTACCGATTTCATTATCTATGATATAGTCACCATTCCCTCCTTCTACCTCTGAGAATATGGCTGTGAAGAGGGGCATATTAGTATCAATACTATATTTGAGTATAAAGTCATCTGGATTTGGACTAGTTGGGTGATCTAACATGATATATGTTATTCTTCCTTGGTCACTAGCATCTTCTTGTAATGCATTTACTCCAGATCTTACTGCGTCCATTAGGTTGTCTCCACTTGTAGCTAATATTTGCTTGTCTATACTATCTAATGCAGCTTGCCCGCTTCCATTCTTACTATCCTGTTCGCTATAAAATTGTGTGCTGATTTTAAGCTTATCGCTGGTATAATTTGATTCTACGGTGTATAGCGTTCTTAAGTAATTTTGGTCAGTATATTCATATTCTATAATTATACGACTTTCTCTTGCAACGATTCTCTTTGGGGTAAATACTATTTCTGCTCTATTGTAGTCAATGGAATAATCGAAATCTTCCCCACGTTCCAGTAATACTCCGTCATAGTATACTCTTTCTGATCCAGCTAGTACTATTAAAAACCGTTCTCCGTTGGCTCCGGTTAGTTTATAAGGGCCTTGATTCCCCTCTTCTACCGGAAGGGTTAACCTATTAAATTTTCCTTTGGATACGGCAAAACTAGCTCTAGATTCTACTTTTTTGTTAGTAGATAGAGATTGCCCGTGATTTACACTAGCTCCTTTTAGTTTTTTAAAGTATTTCATGAAGTAGCTGTTGCGGCTTTGCTGTTGATAATCTCCAGCTACCACTGAGGTTTTATCCTTAGTTAGCCTTATATACACTTGGTCAAATTCTTGCAAAGACTGGGTATTGCCTTCCGGTTGTATAGGGATATTATCGTCTGATATAGCTGCTACTATCTTGAGTCCATTACCTAGATCGCCAGCGAGTTGCAAATTAAAATTACTATTGAGTACTAGACTTTGGCTATTGCCTACAGAGAACCCGCGTGTAAAGCTTCCATTGTAGTCAAGACCTTTTCCAGATATAAGTGCCTGATTATTTGAGTTTTTGAAAGGGCTGTAGTCGTATCCTATGTAAACGATATCTTTTTTCACCATTTGAGTGGTGTCCAAGTGGCTAAGTACTTCTCCAAACCTAAAATCAAATGTGCGATATGAAATTTTTAGAGAATCAGATTTTTTGCAAAGAGAAGGTAGACCTAATATTTCATTGTCAACTACAGTATATTCGTTAGAAAGCAATCTTATATTTTTATACTCTATGATTACTGATGATGGCAAAATACTTAGACTGTCTTGAACAAGAATACAATTACTATCTTTAAATCCTATGTTGTTGATTATTTGAGAATTACATATACTAGTTATGCTTAATGTAAATATTACAATTAAGACTAAGTATAGGTGCGATATAATGGTCGTTTTAATCAAATTATCTTTGATTCTCTCAAAATGCTTGTTTTCGTTAACAAGCATAACGTAATATTCTATCAGAAAGCTATACTAACCATTATTTATTTGGAAAAATCTCTAAATCACATAAGTCAAAAGTCAAATATTAACTTTTTCTAAGCTGATTCTTTTTTTTTAGTTTTTTATTCGAAATGCAAACTGCAAATTAAATATGTTCGGATTTATAATTCTTTGAGATATTTTTACAGTATAACATTCTTTATAGTAACAATTTATTTCATGAATAATTCAATTATATATTAAATTTTAGTATTATATTTGTTTTAATTTCACTTCTTTTTCTGAATGAATTAGTGATGTAATCCAAATACGGCAGCTTTTTTGTTGCAAATGCTTCTCACCAGTTACAACTTTAAGGAAATTTATAATGTTATGTAATTTATTAAAGACAAAAACCGTCTTTAGTAGTATGCCAAAATAAATTCAATTGATTATATTTGTAAGTAAGTTAATTTTTTGGTGATGCAAATTATTGCTCTCCTCCCAAGAGCGTTAACCCAGTGACTTAATGAAATCGAAATTATTTATTCCTCTTATCTGTTCTTTTTTGTTGTTTAGTATATCAGCATCAGCTCAGATTTACAGATCATTTGATGGGAGCCAAAATAATTTAAACAATCCTTTTTGGGGTGCTGCGAATACTCAGCTCACCAGGATTGTTCATCCTGACTATGCTGATGGCATTTCTGTTCCGAAGCTAGATTTGACTTACGATAGACCTAACCCTAGGGTTATCAGTAATAGACTTTTTGCACAGACAACCACAATATCTAACGGTTTAGCACTTTCAGATTTTATTTGGGCATTTGGTCAATTTATAGACCACGACATTTCATTGGTCGAGAATGATCCAGATGAAATCTTATCTAATATTGAGATTCCAAGTGAAGATCTATTTTTTACACCTGGCTCGACTATGCATATGTCTCGGTCTATGGCGGCTCCAGGAACAGGAACTGATATTAATAATCCACGTCAACATACCAATCAGATCAATTCGTTTATTGACGCTTCAACGGTGTATGGATCTGATGAAGATAGAGCCAATTGGTTAAGGACTTTTGATGGCGGTAAACTTAAAACTTCTCCAGGTAATTTATTGCCTTGGAATACAGTTACCGGGAATATAAATGATGAGATAGATTTCAATGCTCCATTTATGGCTGATGACACAAGATCGTTGACAAGATATTTTGTTGCCGGGGATATAAGAGCTAACGAAAACCCACTTTTACTTTCATTTCACGTTGTCTTTTTAAGAGAGCACAATCGGCTTTGTGAAGAATTAGGATTAGCACACCCTTCATGGAATGATGAACGTATATATCAAAGAGCGCGCAAACTTGTAGGTGCCCTCATTCAAGAAATAGTATATAATGAATGGCTGCCTGCAATGGGAGTAGAGCTTCCTAATTATTTCGGATATAATGCTACTATAAATCCATCTGTAAGCAATGAGTTTTCAGCAGCGGCCTTCAGATTAGGTCATACATTAATCAATTCTAATATCATCCGTATGAATAACGACGGATCAGATATATCAGGAGGAAATATCTCTTTAAGAGATGCCTTCTTTAATCCATTTGTTATGGTTTTGTCTGGAGGAGTAGATACTTTCTTTAAAGGGATGGCTACGCAAGTGCAGCAAGAAATGGACTGCAAAGTAATAGATGATGTAAGGAATTTCCTTTTTGGAGCTCCTGGACAAGGTGGATTGGATCTGGCAGCAATTAATATTAATAGAGGTAGAGAGCGTGGGATTCCCTCTTTCAATCAAATAAGACAGCACTTAGGTCTACCCTCAGTCAATTCATTTTACACATTGACGAATGATCAAGAGGTAGCTGATATATTGCAAGAAGTATATGGAAGTATCGATAATCTTGATCCGTGGGTAGGTATGGTAAGCGAGCAGCATGTAGGATCAGATGCACTATTTGGTGAGTTGATAATGACTATTCTCGAGGAGCAATTTCAAGTGCTTAGAGATGGAGATAGATACTATTATGAAGTAGATAATGAGCTGACTGCAGCGCAAAAAGAAATGGTATCAAATACTACAATGAAAGATGTTATCGTGCGTAATACTAGTATAGATTTAATGCAAGATCAAGTTTTTATAGCTATGCCTCATGAAATGATTTCTGATGGACCAGTAATCAAACAATTTGATCTAGAAGCTCAGTTATATCCTAACCCAACTTCTGGTAATGAAACTACTATCAAATACTTTTCGGATATAGATCAGAATATCAATTTAGATGTTATAGATTATCAGGGAAGATTGATCACTTCTGTGGTCTTGTTTGCTTATGCAGGGGATAATTATTTCCAGATGGTATTACCTGCTAATATGCCTAGAGGTCTTTATAATATTAGACTTCAAACGCAGTACGGCTATAATATTCTGAAGCTCATAAAAGAATAACATAATATCAAATATAGTTTAAAAAATAATCGCTTTGAAAAGGACCATTCTCCCAATAGGAGAAGATTCATCAAGCAAGCGGGTATGGGAACTATTGCCGCGAGTTTCGCTGGCTGTGATTCTATTGTAAATTCAGAAAATCAGAAATCCAAAGAAGGTCCAAAGGGTATTCCTACACCTCTTATTATAAGTACATGGCCACATATCTTGGATAATCAGATAGCGCTTAAATCGGTCCAAGAAGGCAATCTATTAGATGGCATAGAGAAAGGCATTAATAACGTAGAGAATAACCCTCTAGACCAGTCTGTAGGAATAGGAGGGCGCCCTGATAGATCAGGTATTGTTACACTTGATGCTTGTATCATGGATAAGGAGCATAGGGCTGGATCAGTCTGTTATCTCAAAGATATCAAGAATCCTATCTCTGTAGCTCGATTAGTAATGGAAGATACTCCGCACGTGATCTTAGCCGGTGATGGTGCTTTGCAATTTGCTCTAGATAAAGGGTTTCAGAAAGAAAATCTACTCACAGAAAAGTCAAAGGCAGAATATGTAGAATGGCTTAAAACTGCGGAATATAAACCTAAAGTCAATGTTGAATTACATGATACAATAGGGATGTTAGCGATAGATCAAAATCGTGATATCTCTGGCGGTTGCTCTACAAGTGGACTAGGATATAAGATGCAAGGTAGGGTGGGAGACTCGCCTATTATTGGGGCAGGACTTTTCGTAGATAATGAGGTCGGGGCAGCCACAGCTACAGGTATGGGAGAGTTGGTTTTGACCACTTTAGGATCGTTTCTTACTGTTGAATTTATGCGTCAAGGAATGTCACCGTTAGAAGCCTGTAAAGCAGCAGTAATGCGTACCATAGAGAAGAATAAAGACTCTTATAAAGAGATGCAAGTCGGCTATGTAGCATTGGATAAGTATGGGAGATATGGTGCTTACAGTATTCAGCCAGGATTCCAATACACCGTAACCTATCAAAATCATAACAAAGTCTATGATGCACAGAGTTATTTAAGCTAAATTTCGGTTGGTTAATTTGTCCTACGTCTATTAAATTTAATTTTCGTTTTTCTGACGAAAATATTCATACTTTCTTTTAGAATTTCTAATGAGATACTTTTCATTTAAGTGTCAATCTATAGGTGATTTACTACCCTTTTATCGCATTTGGCATTCCTTTTGCATTTGTTCGCTCGAAGATAAGTTTATTGACTTTGGTCAAGACTCATTATTAAAAATATAAACCAACATATGCTATCTATGGTATATGCGATAGGAGAGTAATATGAGCATGATAAATACTATTATAGCCGACTGCCAAATATTGATGATCGAAGGGTTAACTGCCATTTTTGATTCTACAAGGAATCCGTCAATTAAGGTATCAGCGTCGGCAAACAACTCTGCAGATTTACTTAAGAAAGTTAGCTTGGGTGATTGCGACTTATTGATAATGGATATTAATTTTCCTGGAGAAGATGGGATTGAGTTAATACCTATACTCAAAAGCTATTGCCCAAATATGAGAGTGATAGTATTGACTACATATACAGATAGGAAATTTGTCAAGCGTGCATTTCTGAACGGAACAGATGGATATATACTAAAAAGTAATGATTCTCTAGACCTTTTTCAAGGTATCAATGCTGTGATGGAAGGTGACACCTATATGTCCGATGGATTGAGAGTGACACCAGCATCAAGTAGGACATATGTAACACAAGCTGTAGCTAATTTAGCTAATAGGTTTTATGAGGATAGCTACACAATGAAACAAAAATTAACCAAGAGAGAGCAGGAGATATTACATCTTATTGCTGAATCTAAAAATAATAGAGAAATAGCTAAAGATCTATATATCAGCGACCAAACCGTAGGTGTACACCGCAAAAATATAATGAGAAAACTAGGCGTACGGAGTACAGTCAACCTCATAAAATTTGCGATTGAGCACCAATTGGTATAAACTAAGATCCATTCTAGAATAATAATTGAGAGATCAGTTTTTTTCGAATAAAATACAAGTACCCAAGATTTATAAAATTTACATTATGAGAATTACTACATTTTTATTTTTGTTTATCTCGTCTATTGGTTTTTCACAAACCACTCCCATTAATAATTCAAATTTTTATGATGCCGTTAGCGACTGTTTAGCTACACATCCTGTAACTGGTCTTTGTATAGATAGCGAATATGGTCCTATGCCTGACTGGGATGTGTCTAATGTAACCTCTATGGCATTCGCATTTGCAGATAGAACAAATTTTGATGCAGATATTAGTGGATGGGATGTATCTAATGTGACTAATATGTATGAAATGTTTGCTCTCTCTAATTTAAATACAAATACATATGACGCAATACTTCAAGGCTGGGCAACTCAAGATCTTAATATTGGTTTAAATTTAGGGTCTCAATCATTGAATTACTGTAACAGTCAAGTAGAAAGACAAAGTATTATAGACAACTTTGGATGGACGATAAATGGTGATGATTTAGACTGCTCAGATGCTACAGATTGTACCTTAGCGTGTAATGATAATGTACAAATCTCTTTGAACAATGACTGTGAAGTGATTGTAACTCCTGGTATGCTTTTGGAAGATGAAGGTGGGCCAACGTGCGCCTATACAGTCGAAATATACGATGCCGACGACAATCTTATACCAGGCGCCTTATTAGATGCCTCTCATGTTGGGCAAACACTTCAAGCTAGTGTTTTTCTATATGGAAACTCTTGTTGGGGTACCATTAGTGTAGAAGATAAGCTCAAGCCAGTTATTGATTGCGCACCAGATTTTAATATTTTTTGCTACCAATCATTTAATCCAGGTCTTCCTGATGTTACAGATAATTGTGACTCTAATCCAACGATTTCAGTTTTAAGCGATATTACTACTGATTTAGATTGTAGTGATCCTAGTGGACTTAGTGCGATTAGAGTTATTTCTTATATCGCTGAAGATGCGAGTGGAAATGTATCAGATATTTGTACTCAGACAGTTAATTACGTCCGTGTTGGTATAGATGATATTCTATTTCCAAATAATTTAGACGATGTAGAAGCTGATGCATTAGTATGTTCTAATTATACCACGGATACATGGAACGAAAGTAATCCTGATTATCCATTTTTTGACATTACCGGTGTTCCAACGACACTTAATGGCTCTGCTATTCTACCAAATAATCCTCTATGTGAATTGACGGGAGGATACTCTGATCAAATATTTGATATCTGTGATGCCAGCTTTAAAGTATTAAGAACATTTACAATTTTAGATTGGTGTACAAATGAGATTGTAGAAAATGTTCAAATAATAAAGATTAAAGATGATCAGGCACCAGTTATAACTCCTATCGAAGATAATGATGAAGCGGCTTATACCAGTTTTTATGCCTGTACTGCTGATTATGCTGTACCAGCACCAGAAGTAACTTTTGATTGTTCCTCATGGACATACGAAATTGGATATGCAACGCCAGTCAATGGTATGGATCCATCGAGTGGTATATACTATACTACTAATGTAATAGGAGATGCAGATACAGGATATACAGTTACGCATCTTCCTGAAGGAGAGACGTGGTTGAGATACAGAATTATAGATGCTTGTGGCAATATGACCGAAGCATTTACAGTAATAACAATAGTAGATAATGTGCAACCGGTCGCTGTTTGTGACGAATTCACAGTTGTATCACTGTCAAATGATGGAATTGGATATGCATTTGCAGCTACTTTTGACGATGGTTCTTTTGATAATTGTAATGATGTAGTATTTACAGTAAGGCGACCTAGTGGAGGTTGTAATGGAAATAATTCTTACAGTGATTTTATTGATTTTTGTTGTGATGACCTGGGACAAGACGTAATGGTAGAGTTAAAAGTAACAGAGGATAAGCCTGGAGGTTTATCAAATACTTGCTTAGTCACTGTACACGTACAAGATTTCAATAACGCTTGTGAAGTAAATAGAATAGCTGGAACAATATCTACGGAATTATCTGATGATATCGATCAAGTAGAAGTAATGCTCGAAGATATGCATACACACGAAGAAAGCTATTTCGTGACAGACGAAACGGGAAACTACGAATTCTATAATTTAACAGAGAGTGCGGACTATCAGGTGTCAGCGACAAGAAATGATGATCCTGTAAATGGAGTAACAACACTTGATCTTGTTATGATTCAGAGGCATATACTTGGATTGTCTAATTTAGGATCACCATACAAGATTATTGCAGCAGATATCAATAAGTCTGAAGGCGTGTCAGCTGCCGACATAGTTGAATTGAGAAAAGTAATTTTAGGTATACAGACCGAATTTATCAATAATAATTCATGGAGATTTGTTGCTAGCGATCAGGAATTTTTTGATTTCAATGAGCCATTTCCAGTAGTGGAAAATATCGAGATAACAGATTTTACAGATACCGCTATGGATAATAACTTTATAGCTATAAAAGTAGGTGATGTTAATGATTCTGTTGCTGATTTTATCACTGCAACGGATAATACTGAGGTGAGAACTTCTAGAATTATCTTAAACGCTGTAAATACTGCCCATAAGTCAGGTGATGAAGTAAGAATGGATATTAGGTCTGATGATTTTAAAGCTGTCGCTGGAATGCAGTTTACCCTCAACTTTGATGCTGATGTTTTAGAATTTACTGCTATCGAGGGAAGCAAATTAAACTTTAGTGATAGTAACGTCGGAGGGCAATTAGCTAGTAGAGGTGAGATCACTGCAAGTTGGAATACAGCGACTGATATTTCAGCCGCAGCTGATGATATATTGATGACAATAATATTCCGAGCGAGGACGAATGGTGATTTATCAAGTATATCTATATCTTCAGATCAAGTAGCATCAGAAGTTTACACATCAGAATTAGATATTATGGGTTTAGATATAGAGTTGAGAGATGAAAATAAAGTACCTGCAAACGCAGAAATAGTCTTACAACAAAATAGACCTAATCCGTTTACTTATAACACTACAGTATCATTTACTCTTACAGAAGCAAGCATGGCAAAATTATCTGTTTATGATATAAATGGTAGATTGGTTCACAGAATAAATAATTCATACCCTCAAGGTTTAAATAGTTTTGTTGTCAGTGCTAATCATCTTAATGTATCAGGTGGAATTTTCTACTATACTCTTGAAGCTAATGGTCAGACAGCAACTAAGAAGATGATACTTTTATGTAAATAAAAAGTAAGAAATGTAATTTAAATGAGCCCATTGACGCAAGTCAATGGGCTCATTTAGTTTTCTAATGTTTTAGGAATTAAAGTTCAGCTCGCGAAGTGACTTTACAAAGTTTAAATCAAATATAAATAAAGGATTTTCTATCAAATTGCCTGTATACACAGGTGAAGTCTGTATTGGACTTGCGGGTAAAAAACAACTAGTTTGATATAAGTGTCATAAACTGGGTTAAGCGTATCCGAGAAACTGTGATAATAAACCGTTTCATCAATTGGAATTGTCCCTGACGATTGATAGCCTTTAAGAGAAAGATGCTTTGAAGGTTTGATTATTTACTTATCGATTGTCTTTGGTTTTTCTACATCCCCCCAAACTATTCGTATATTTATTTATCAATAGTTGAACCTTATTTTCCAAGAAGTAATTAAAAAAAAAGAAGATTTTCAGACACATTACGATTTTATGCAATGTATTGGCTCGCTATTTGCATCTGATATTCTTAAATAGAGATTACATCAGTAATATGTATGGCATTACATGGCGATTTTGACGAAATGATTGTTAACTTTGTCTATTGCAGCGACTGTTGAATCTCATGCAGCACACAGAGGCTTTTAGTTATCGGTTTATGTATGATGGTTTTCGAAAATTTTGATTGACAACATATTTTAGAACAATATAGAATTATTAAGAATAAATTTTACTCATAATGAGAATACTAAAAAATATATTTCTATTCCTTTTTCTAGCAACAGCTAGTGTGTCTTACGCGCAACTTACTATCTCTACTGAGGGTGGGGAAGCAGCGATGGGCACTAATTTAGAAGTAGATATCACCGCTAATGAATTTAACTCTCTCTCAACATTTCAATTTAATGTAGTCTGGGATACTTTAGTGATGACTTTTGTAGAAGTGAAAAATGTTAACGAAGATCTTACATCTTATTCTTTAGTCACCAACTTTGGATTGCCAGGTGATGGTTCGATCAAGGATGGTACGGTAAGTACCTCTTGGACAAAATTCACCCCACCAGCAGAAAGTCTAGCAGATGATGCACGACTTTTTACCATTGTATTGAATGCAACAGGTGCAGAATGTGCAACTTCTTCTTTTGGATTTGAAAATGAAGAAGCAGGGGACGAAAACTTCGAAGAGGTAACTGTTACTTCTACCGGTGGAGATATATTAGTTTCTGGTACTGATTGTGAGAGTGGAGAGCTTGATTGCATCAATGAATGCGAAGATTTTCCTGGTGTCATCTTATCTATGCCATGTCTTACAGCACCTGCAGGAAGCAGTATTTGTATTCCTATTACAGTTTATAACTTTATAGATATAGAAGCGGTACAAGCAGGTATCATTTGGGATCCTTCAGTAATGGAATATACGGGTTTCCAAAATCTTGGATTTGTTATTGATCCTCCAAATGACCCTAACTCAGGTTTCGTTTTTAATGATAACGATGCCGAAATGGGTATGATTCGCCAATTCTGGACTGATGAGACAGGTAGTACACCTCAATCTCTTCCTGATAGTTCTGTCTTATACGAACTATGTTTCGATGTGATTGGTGATGATGGAGATATGATATCAATTGAATTTGGTAATATTGGAAACTTTGGTGTAGAAGTAGTGCAGTTAGGAGCAGGAGTTGAATTCTGCCTCGATCAAGGTACAGTTACTATCGGTGATATTGTAGGTGATGGTGTTCAACTTATCGCTAATGATGTAAGTGGTCTAGAAGGAGAGGTTGTGTGTGTGGATATCACAGTAAGAGGTTTTACAGACGTCACAGGTTATCAAGCTAATTTACAATGGGATAATGCCATTGTCGAATACAGTAGTGTTGAAATGCTTAATACCACTTTAGGACTTACTACTAGTAATTTTAACTTTACAACAGACCCGGATAATCTAAGTTTTACTTGGGATAATATAAATCCTGCGACACTTGATGATGATGCGATATTATTTCAAGCTTGTTTTACTGTAGTAGGAGATTGTGAAATCACACCTACATCAGTAGTTACCTTTAAAAGTACAGATATTTCAGATATAGAGTTTAGCGATCCTGTAGGCATGGCAATACCATTCACGGTTTCTAACGGAAGCGTATCAGTTCTGCCCTGTATCCATACTTGTATGCTTGTAGAGGTCTCTCAACCTTTATGTCCTGGAGGCGATGGAGATATCATAGTAATAGTGGAGGCAGATGATACTTGCGATTGTAACTGGTACCTTAATGGAGAATCCACGCCAATACAAACAACACCTGGAGACGCTAATTGCAATTTAAACGCGGTAGGTGCAGGAAGTTATACTTTCGAACTAACAGATGCATCTGGTGCGGTTGTATGTATGTTTGATCAAGCAATCATAGATCCAGCTTCTATTGCTACCAATCCTTTTATAACTAATGCAGCATCATGTGAAGATACAGGAAGTATCACAATTAATGCGACTGGAGGAACAGGAACACTTACTTACACTTGGGTGCCAGATGTAAGTACAACAGACTCCGCTACAGAATTGCCGGCAGGAGATTATATGATTACAATATTTGATGAAAATGATTGTTTAGCTACTGTTATGCTTACAGTTATTACGGATCCTTTAATATTTGATGTAACAAATTCTACAGTTACAAATCCTATATGTAATGGATCTAATGATGGATCTATATCAGGAGCTGCAAGTGGCGGATGTCCTCCATATATGTTCGATTACGAAGGCGGAGGAGATGGAACAGGATTAGCAGCGGGAGATTACGGCGTGACCGTAACAGATACGAATGGAAATACTGCTGAAGGTTCAGTTAGTTTAACAGATCCTGAGGAAATTACTTTTACGGTATCCGTTTCTAATGAATCTAATGGAATGATGGACGGGTCTATTACGATAACTCCTAATGGTACAGCTCCTTATTCATATTTGTGGAATCCTGATGTTAGTAATACAATTGTAGATGACACTAATGTAGCAACTGGATTATCTGCTGGATTGTATGACGTAACTGTTACAGACTCTAAAGGATGTTCAGTGTCACAGCTAGGTATTGAAGTTAATAATATTATTACTATTCCATTGATTGGAACAGTAACTACAACAAATGTTGATGGTTGTTTCGGTGACTGTACAGGTGTTATAGCTAGTTCTGTTCTCAGTCTGACAGAAGGAACATTAACAATTGTCCTTTCTGGTCCATCAAATTCTACTCAAACTTTAGATTCTTCAGGTCCATTTAGTTTTGATGGATTGTGCGCAGGTATTTATTCAATAGCAGTAACTGATGTAAATAATGCTACTGACATTCAAGTAGACATAGAAATCAATGAGCCGTCAGATCTTGATGCCACTGTTAGCACAGGGGATGATAATAATAATTGTGATGGATTTATAGATGTAGTAGCTTCAGGAGGCACAGGGTTTTATACATACCAATGGGTAAACCAGGACTGGGACACACCATCTGTTTCTAATCTTTGTGCAGGATTTTACGATCTGGTAATAACTGATGATAATGGCTGTATGTTTATGCTTATCGATATTGAAGTGGGTGGTGGATTTGATGTTCCATGTTGGGTGCCTCGTAAAATAATTACTCCTAATAATGATGGAAAGAATGACTTCTTTACATTCAATTGTATAAATAATAGAGTAGCTGGATTATATATTTTTGATAGATATGGAAGACAAGTGTATTATAATGCTGATTATGATAACTCGTTCAATGGAGTAAGTGATAGTGGAGTAGTGCTTAGCGAAGGAGGATATATGTGGGTGCTCAATATTAATGATGGAGCAGAGGGAAGAAGAGTAGAGCAAGGTACACTGACACTACTCAGAGATTAGTATACCAAATAAGAAAATAATAAGTAAAATCAGCTTTTTAAAAAAGCAAAAATTATAATAGATGAAAAATCAAGTATTATTTACTTTGGCATTAGCCATTATGTCATTCATGGCATCGGCTCAGGAGAGGTACTTCGATGAGAGATATATTTCTGCTCAGAGCTTTATGTTTCCTGTATTAGTTAATCCAGGTGCTATCGGAGTATCAGGTGATCATGAGCTTCTGTTTAATTATCGTAATAGCTGGTCTTCTTTTGAAGGATCACCAAGTACTATACATTTCAATTACAATGGCAATCTAGGTAATCGGGTAGGTTTCGGTGCTGGGCTATTTAGAGATAGTTTTGGAGAGTTAGAAACTACCAAAGGTCTAATAGGTTTCTCTTACACGATCGATTCACCTACCAATAAGTTAGGGTTCGGTCTTAATACAGAATATGTTCAGCATAGATTGGGTGGTGGAGCACTAGATGGTGTCGACGCTACAGACGAAGTTATCCTGAGGAGATTAGATGGTGCTCAATTTTTTGATATATCTGTGGGGGTGCACGGTGTGTATGATGATAAAGTGACTTATGGAGTGTCATTTCCTTCACTGGTTAGTAGTAGAGTATCAGAAGATGTGCCAGGAGAAGATACAGAAAGAGAAATAGGTATGATCTTATATGGTGGTTATGATTATCATTCTGTAGGAAGTGGTATTCATATTATACCATCGATTACGATCAAGAAGCTAAATCAAGTGCCTACGCATGTAGATCTTAATATGATGTTTAATTTCTTAGAAGAAAAATTAGTAAGTGGGATAAATTATACTCTAGGTGGGGAGAAAAGACTTGGATTCTTGTTAGGTACAAAAATAGATAACGTTGGGTTTAACTATTCGTATAATATATCGAATACAGAATTTCAAAAATATAACAACGGTGCTCATGAGATTACACTCAGTTTAAACCTCAGTGCAAAGAAAAAAAAGGTTAATATGGAAGGTATGTAGTAAAAAAGTACCTCATATAAATTATAATCTAAGGGTTCACATGACTTGCATGTGAACCCTTTTTTTATTGATTATTTCTGGTGCATTAGCCTTCTTTTGACTTTCGAAAAGTATGCTTAGTCCCTGAGAGAGAGTGTAGTTATAAATGAAAATATTTATATATAAATTTTTTTAATAGGTTTAATTAAATACCTTTGTGATAAATCAGCAATGCGTATGTATTGAATGATTACACATTATAGATATTTGTCATGTAATAATTACCCGCGTATGGGTAGATAGTATGTTTGGTGGAAATGTATATTTGTGTTTAGTAATCACTGCCACATCATTGAAGTATGATTTTGGTAATGATAAAGACGAAAAATAAAAAGACAACTACAACCCCGTCTATCTGGACTGACTATAATTAAGACGATAATCTACCATCCAGGTTGACATTAATTTTTCTCTAAGGCCTCTATTAATTTTTCTTTTTACTTACGTGAGTGGGTAAAAGGATTCGTGCGTATGCACTTACAGCATTGGCTAATTTTTTTAATCGAAATACATTTAATAACCAAAACTCAATCTCATGAAAAAACTGATGTTCATTTGTTCATTAGCGTTCACTTTCTTACTAGGAGTACAAGAAATGTCAGCACAATATGTGCCTACAGATCAAGCTGCAACAATAGTAAGAAATGAAATTTCTACACTCCAGCAGGTAACGCCAGTAGTTACGACTTCGTCGTTTGCTAGTACACCACCGCAGGTTTCAATTGACGTAAGACTTAAGGAAGCTTTTCTAGGACTTGTTCTAGAGGGTTTAACTTCTCAAAATGCAGAAGTGCAAGCGGCAATAGATTTTGCTTCCAACTCAATGGCAGTAAACGTAGATGCTAACAAAAATGCAATGGTAGAGGAAGTGAAGAAATTCACTGAAGATCTACTCGCAGACTAAAAACCAATTTTTAAATTTTAATAACTAAACTTAAACTCATGAAAGATAAGATACAAATTTTACTTTCGATGTTCGTGTGTTTGTTGATGACATTCTCTATGAGTGCACAGACATACGATTTTAACGTAACACAATCTGACATTAGCAATGCTAATCCAGGTACTAATGCAGTTGGTTTCTTCTGTGGTGGTGGACTTGGTGTCATGTCAGCAGATGTTACTAATGTAGCA
>Ga0228652_1000234_pt1 | contig 34188 bp, 55 predicted proteins | sample 64DmetaG_FD_183030 | JGI IMG/M metagenome (GOLD analysis project Ga0228652, IMG submission 183030) | Seawater microbial communities from Monterey Bay, California, United States - 64D | ecosystem: Environmental > Aquatic > Marine > Coastal | place: USA: California | collected 2016-10-05
CACAACGAAAGAAAATAAAGAAAAACTTAATAATTTGCCAGAAGATCAGAAACAAGAAATTAGAAAAATTGTAAAAGATAATTTTGGAATTAAAGAAATTGAATATATTTATTAACCTTAAATTAAATTAATTATGAATAAATTATTAAATACACAACTTTATAATAGAAAATGCCTAGTAATAGCCAACAACCCAGCTGCTCAAAGTTATGAGGAAGCTTTAAAAAAAGAAGAGGTTATAAAGATGGATAATACTATATTCTATCAAGGAAATTCAATATATAGAGAGTACATTCATCCTTGTAATATTTATCAAAATATAGGAAAACCCCTAACTTTAGATAGGGTTTTAAAGGGACTGGGTAACTTAATAAAGCAAGATAATCATAATGTTGTAATGGAGGTAGATACAGGAACTGGTTATGACTCTGTAACAATATCATTAACTCAAGGGGATGAGGTTCTTTATTTTAAGTGGAGCTTAGGTAAGTTACTTGAACAACAAGCGGAGCATAGCCAAGAAGATCTAAAAGAAATACTATCTTCTTTCTTTTTATTGGACATCAATGGGCTTACAACATTTTTAAAAAATAAAAAATCAACTTAAATTAAAATAATTATGAGAAATATATTATTATTTGCCGGCGATATTTACGAGATAGATGACAAGCAAGCTAAAAATTTTAAAACATATTGGTATGATGAAGAGAATAATATTATGTATTATTCAAATTTTGAATCTAATAATGAAGAGCAAATAAAAAATAAAGTTAAAATGCACAAATTTCATTTAGTAGCATTTCACAATAGAATATTAAGCTTATACAAGAATTTTAATATAAACACATATAAAAAAAATGCTTGTGAAATATTAAATGATTTAAGTTGTGATTATTATAATATAGATAAGTCTGGCTTTATTATTGAGCAATTAACAGAAACAAATTTACAAGACCCTAAACAATATCTAAGAGAAAATGGTTTGTTTTTATGGAAAACTATAAATAGCGGCACTCCATTTACTCACATAAAAAATCTAAAAAAAAATGACTAAATACGAGAACATAGAAGCAGAGCAAGTAATAATCGGATCTGCTATAATGAATAATAGCCTACTTCTAAATATAGCTGATATTTTAGAAGAAAAGCATTTTTATTATGAAGAGCATAAGATTATCTGGAGGGAGTTTATAAGAATAGGAAAAGAAGGCGGAACTGCTGACCCTGTAACCCTAAAGGGTTGCTTAAATAATGTAGCTTTTAAGCACCTAGGGGGCAGTAAATACCTTTCAATATTAATACAATTAGCAAGTGGAACTGCCGATATAAGAGGTTATGCAAAAACACTAATTGAGCTGTGGAAAAAAAGAGAATTAGAAGTTTTGATTGAGAATTGCAAGGAGTCATTACAAGACAAGAATTTTGATTATTTATCTTCTAAATTACAGAACGATATGCTAAAATTGGATAGTAATAATCCAGTTCAAAAGGTGCAACATATATCAGAGGTAATTACTGATATTGAAAATGATGAAAGGAGTTTACTAGATAATGATTTTGTAACAACAGGTTTTAATAAATTAAATAATATATTAAATGGCGGTTTTTATAAGAAGCAATTAGTTGTAATTGGTGCTAGACCTTCCGTTGGTAAAACTTCCATCGCTCAACAAATGATATTAAAAGCTAGTGATTCAGGTAAGAAATGCCTGTTTATATCACTAGAAGTTGATAAAAAAAATGTATTCCTAAAATTTGTTAGTAATATGGTTAGTATTGATGGCTATAAACTACAAATCAGAAAATTTAATCAATCAGAATTAGAATCAATCAAACAAGCTAAAAAGAATCTAAGAGAATTAAATATTTATGTTAATGATTCATCATCTCTTAATGTATCACAGATTGAAAACATAATCAAAAAGCAATTAGAAATAGAGCCAGTAGATATGGTTTTTATTGATTATATCCAGATCATAAGATTTTTAAATCAAGGTAATTTTAATGAAGCTAGTGCCATAAAAGAGAACACAAGCCGATTAAAAGAAATAGCTAAAAAGTATAATGTAGGAGTTGTAGCATTAGCACAAATTAGCCGCAAAGGAGTTGAGAATAACCAAGAGCCAACAGTTAATGATTTAAAAGGTTCGGGTGGTATTGAAGAAGATGCGGATGTTGCTATATTATTACACAGGGACAAAAACCAAGAAGAGAGCGGAGGCTATTTTTCTAATAATGGAAAGTTAATAATTGCCAAAAATAGGCACGGAGCAACAGGGGTCGTCGGCTTTGAGTTTGAAGGTAAGTTTTCAAGATTTACAGAATCAGTAAATAATTTTTAACATGGAGCATATAAGCAAACCAATAAAAAAGATATTAAAGAAAATTAAAGATCAAATTAAATTAAAATAATTCTTGACTAACATAGTTTAATATACTACACTAATAATGTAATCAATTAAAATTAATAAAAAAATGAACCCTTTTGAATTAATGTTTAAATACAACCAGACTGAAAAAGAATGTTTAGAGTCGGTTAAAATAAATGGATTAGCTTTGCAATTTGTTTTACATAAAACTCCTGAAATAGTATTGGAGGCGGTAAGGCAAAATCCTAAGGCTAAGCAATTTATACTCGGATCTTGCTTTGATCAAAGAGCTACAACAGATCAGAAAAAAGAATTTAACAATTTAATAAATAATTATGAAAAGAATAATTTATAAATCAGCACAATTTTTATTGTGGATTTTTTTAATATATCTAGGATTTTCAGGAATGGCAAATGGCATTAGTAAATGCGATGTAGCAACTGGCATTGAATACAAGAAATGTCTAGGAGTTTAAAAAAATTTAAATTAAAAAACTATGACTAATAAACTAATAAAAAAACACGGATCAGACAATGTCGAGCTATTAGGAAATACCTTTATAGCAGAATATATCGAAACTAACGATATTAATCCAAATGATAAACAAAAAGAATTAATGAAAAGATTATTTAACAAGTTTGTTAGGCGGAGCAAAAAGGAATCAGGAAAAGAATTTGCATTGCCAATAGAACAAAATCTTGATTGTTTAAAGTTAGATATAGAAGATGTATTCGAATATAAGGCAGAAGGAAGAAAAAATTGACATTAAGGAACAAGGATATATAATAAAGCTATTTCAATTAATATCTAAACAAATGACAGAAGAAGCAAAGGACTTAGGAGGAAGACCATTATTATTTGAATCAACAGAAGAATTACAAAAAAAAATAGATGAGTTTTATGATTGGATAAAAGAAAATGAAAAACCTATGACTTTAGGGCGGTTAGCAGTTTTTCTTAATTGCACCACGAACACAATAAGAAATTACCAAGAGAATCAGCAGTTTTTTAGTACCATCGAAAAAGTTAGGCAACATATACTAGCAGATAAAGAGGAAAGACTTAATGAAGGCAAGGCAACGGCAGGGATCATATTTGACCTTTGTAACAACAATAAAGACTTATACACCAACAAGGAGAGAGATGGCAACGATAAAATCATCAATGTTTACACTAATTCACCAGTTAAATAATGGACTTACTAGATAACAAAACAATCATTAAAAGAGTATCACCAACAACATTAGAGGCATTATTGAAGCTAGAAGATAAGAACCTAATTATAAAAAGCTTAATTAACAAGCTATTACCCATCTTCCCATCATTAGATCTTGAAGAATACAAAAAGATTAACAAAGAAATCATTAAATTGATTGATTCCAAGCCAAAAACACAAAAAAAATAAACCCTTATCCAACAAGGGAAAAATGCCAAGTCATCACCGTGTGGCGTGTGTAAACAAAATTATTTTATATTTTACTTGACACTTTAGAATTACCGCTTTATACTTAACTTAGTAATCAATTAAATATAATAATAAAATCATGACAAATAATAATGATCAAAATTCTATTTTCAATAAATATCAAATTGAAATTGCTCAATCTCTTTTTAATAGAGAGATTGACAAAATTACTGATGAAGCAACTCATAATTTATCTGATCTTGATCATTTAAAAAATTATAATGATCTATGTTTAAGATCAGAGCCAATAATTGATAATATCAAGGATTATCAAGAAAAGATAAATCAGGAGATTAAAAGATTGCTAAGTATCAAATAATATATCGATGAGAATTAATAAAAACGCTTACTTAAAAGATTTTACTTGACACTTTAGAATTACCTGTTTATACTTAGTTCAGTAATTAATTAAATTTTAACTTAAATAAAAAAACTATGAAAATTAAAAAAGTAGAAAGATATGGCGTAAAAATGACAGAAATTGAAGCTATGAAGTTAGAAAAATGGATTTCTAATAATAATTATGCAATGAATACTTTGACAGAATATGAAAGAAAAGATTTTACAAAAGATATTTTAGAACATATTAGAATGAAAAAATAACTCATAAATATAAAAATAAAACTTAAATTAAAAAAACTATGACTAACTTAAATAATAAATTAACTCCAGAAGGAAAGCAAATGCAATATAGAATTGCTTTAGAAATGGTAAATAATGATTTAGAGCCTACACCAGAAAATATAGAACTAACTTTTGAAAATATCTTAAAAAGAAAGTCAAAAACAATAGAGGAAGAAAGAAACATTGTAAGAAGTTTATTAAAACCTGAAAGAATGGCGGAAATAGATAAAAGAGTTAAATTAAAATTATATTAAAAATATGGCGGTCAGCTCTGCGGAGCAGTCTAAATTCATGATTTAGAAAGGTTTGGTAGAATTCCAAAGATGCGTCACCAAATGAAAAACTATGAAAAAAATAATATTACGCTCATTACAAGCAGAAAGACCAAAAAACACAATTATTTTTTTTGATCTGGAAGATTTGTTTAGTACTGATAGATTAGAGTCTATCAGAAATGATTGCTATTGTAAAAAAGAATTTGCAAAAGAATTAAAACAAGCTATTGACCATATAGAAATAGAACTACATCAAGGTTATTATTCTGATTATTGCGTCTCACCTATTTTTATAAAAACTAATTTCAATGATTTTTATGACAAAACCATATTTCCCTTAGTTAAATACAAAGAACAAGGATATAAAATGAGGGAAGCTAACTTAACTTATAATTATTATTTATCAGAAGAAGAAGCACAAAAAGAAATAGATGAATTAAAAACAGAGATAGAAAATTGGTTAAATGAGATAGATCAAGAAAGAGAAGAAGAAGTGCGTCAAATACCATAATAAAAGAGGGGAGAATTAACAAACTCCCCACAATAAATAACTATGATTAAAGAAATAGATAATAGAATATCCCACATAAAAAAAATACTATTAAAAAAAGGTACAAAAACATTTTGGGGCAAGTTATGGAATAGAAGGTTGAAGAAATGGGAGGAGTTGAGAGGTAAGTTTTATCAATTAGATAATAAATAAACCATGAAAAAATACATAGAACCAGAAATGAAATACAAAATAAAAAGTAAGTTTATAATGGTTAACAATCCAGAGACTAAGACTTTGAAGACAATACAAAAAGAAAACAGGGAAAAGATAAAAGTAAATGCTCCTATATCAAAAATGGTTGCCTTTGGTTGTTTAGGTTATATCATAGCTGAAATAACTACAATCGCAAAACTTTTTGAAAAAAGCATATTTGATAAATCTGACATAATTTCACTTATTATTTTGTCTATTGCCTTTGCAGGCTTTGTAATTACTGGTATTTATTCTTTTAGAGGAAAATCAGAGATTGAAAAGATTTTAGAAAATATAAGATCAAGACCCTTTGTCACAGTCACAAAAGAGGAATAAGAGATGCTAGAAAATTATTTATCAAAATCAAAAATTTAGGCTATTATGTTAAGTAGAGAGGAGAGAGGAGAGAGAATAAAAGAAGGTCAAGCCAGATCTAACAAGACAACAGGCAGACCAAAGAAAGATACAAGCGAACTTAAAAAGCAAATCCTAGATCTAAAAAAGACTATGACCATCAAAGACATATCTAAAAAGTTAGGTTATAGCAGGCAGGGGATTTATTATATCTTGAATAATTAAAAATGAACATAACACTTCCCTATAATTACCAAGTAAGGGACTATCAAACGCCTTTATGGGATGCAGTAACCATAGAAGGATACAAAAGAGCAATCTATGTATGGCATAGAAGAGCAGGGAAAGACTTGTTTGGGCTTAATCTTATAATCCTTTATGCTTTAGCTGGAACACCTGGAACATACTGGCATATTTTCCCTACATACAATCAAGGCAAGAAAGCAATATGGAGTGAGTCAGATATTGAGGGACGGAAATATCTTGACTATATACCAAAAGAACTAATCAAACGCCAGAACAATCAAGAAATGAAGATTGAATTTCACAACGGTTCAGTCTATCAAATAGTAGGGTCGGATAATGTAGATGCTTTAAGGGGTGCTGGTATTAAAGGAGCTGTATTTTCAGAGTATGCAGAACAAAGACCTAGTGCTTGGGAGGTAATACAACCAATGCTTATGGCAACTGATGGTTGGGCTTTGTTTAATTTCACACCAAAAGGACATAATCATTCTTACGAGTTGTTTGAGATGGCTAAGAATAATAAAAAATGGTTCTCTCAAGTATTGACTGTTGACGATACTAAAGAACAAGTATTTACAAATGAGCAAATAGAACAGATCAAGCAAGAGTTTATACAAAGAGGAAAGACACTAGATTTATTTAATCAAGAATATTATTGCAGTTTTAATAGTGCCATAGAGGGAGCATATTATTCATCACAAATAAACAAAGCAAAAGAAGAGGGAAGAATTACAAACCTACCTTACGAATCAAGCTTGACAGTCGATACCTTCTGGGATTTAGGGGTAAATGATACAACGACTATATGGTTTACTCAACAAATAGGAAACGAAGTCAGAATAATAGATTATTTGGAAGATAGCGGCAGGGGTTTAGATAGTTATATTAAAGAATTAAAAGAGAAACCATATATTTACGGAAATCACAATGCCCCACACGATATAAGAGTTAGAGAGTTTACAAGTGGTCGCTCTAGGTATGATATAGCATGGGATTTAGGTATAGCATTTGATGTAGTGCCGAATATTCCTGTTGCAGACGGAATTAACGCTGTAAGGGCGATATTTCATAAATGTATATTTGATCAAACTAAGTGTAAGAAAGGATTACTAGCATTACAAAACTATAAAAAGCAATTTGACGAAATAAGAAACTGCTTTAAAGACAAACCTCTTCACGATTGGTCAAGTAATGGGGCTGATGCTTTTAGATATTTAGCAGTAGGAATAGATGAGAAGAATTTCTTACAAAATAAAAGTCAAGCAGATTATGCTATTACTTGACAATAAAACAAGTTTTACTATAATAATATTTATTTAACTTAATATTTTAATTATGGGCGGTAGTAATGCAATTAGGCGCGGTAGTAATGTAATTAGGCAGGTAGCCAATTTAACCTTACCAGGTATGATAGCAGAAGGAGTAAAAAGAAAGAAAAAGCAAGCAAGAGAAAGAGCAAACGCAACAGCAACTAGATTAGAGCAAGAAGCAGAAGTAGCACAGAAACTCCAAGAACAAGAAGAGAAGACAGAGGTAGCTCAAGAATCAGTAAGAAAGCAAAAAGCAAGAGCAAGGCGTAGAACTATCTTTGCAGGACAACCTTTAGAGCAAAACATATTTAGAAAAACTTTAGGAGGCTAATGACTAATGCAAAAGAATTAATTAGGAAAGCCAATTCACTATCAGCCGAAAGATCAAACTTTGAAGAGGAATGGCAAGATGTGGCTGATATATTCAGACCAACAAAAGCTAACATAACTATTGATAGGTCAAAAGGCGATAAAGAAAATATAACAAGACTTTTTGAATCCGCACCAATTAACTTTGTTCATCAATTAAAATCAATTATTATTGGTGTATTCTTCAATAGATCAATCAAACCTATATCAATAACAGCTAAATCAGAAGATATAAACGAAGATCAAGAAGTAAAAGACTGGATAAGTGAATTTACTGATATGATTCTGAAAACTATGTTTGACCCCAAAACAGGTTTTGAAAGAGCTTTAAGTGAAGCGGTGGCAGATGATATAGTATTTGGAACAATAGCAACATTAATTCAAGAGGGTAAGAAATCACCTATTAAATATCATACTTTAAATATTAAGAATTTCTTAATTGCTGAAAATGATGAAGGTGATGTTGATTATGTAGTTATTAAAGATAAAATGACTGCAAAGCAGATGATCCAGAAATGGGGAGAGGAGAATGTACACGAAAAGGTAAAAAAGGCTTTTGATAAAGACCCCTTTACAGAATTTCCAGTACAATTACACATCTTACCAAGAGAAGAAAGAGATAAAAACAAAATAGATAAGTTAAATAAAGAAATAGCAGGTTTTTGGATAGATGAAAAACACCAACTTATAATTGAAGAATTAGGGTGGAATTCTATGCCAGTAGCTATCGGAAGAAGCGAGAAAGCAACAGGAGAGATTTACGGAACTTCAAGGGGTATGATAGCATTGGCAGATGGTAGGCAGATAAACCAGATGTCAAGACAATTAAACGAAGCAACAGAAAAAACATTAAACCCTCCTTTAAATGTAAATGCTACATATTCTAAAAGAATCAACTTGAAACCTGGTGCATTAAATAGACCAGATGCGAAGGCACTGCCAGCAGGAAGAACGCCTATTGAACAAATCTTAACCATTGGTAATATTCCACTAACTCAAGACTTAATCCAAAGAAAGGAACAAAACATAAGAGAAATATTTTTCTTAGATAAGTTAAAAATCTTTGACGATCCAAGAGCAACAGCAACGCAAATCTTAGAACTAAGAGCAGAAACATTTAGAATAATGGGCGACTTTATTTTTGGTATTGTAGATTACACAGAGCAGATATTAACTAGAACTTTTGATATTCTATTTAATAAAATCTATATGCAAAATGCAGATGGTCAATTCATAATCAAGGATAATACTTTATTTGATAAAGAAATACCGTCAGTGTTATTAGAAAATCCAGAACTAAAAATTAATTATCAAAATCCAATTACTCAATCGCAAAAATTAAACGAATCAGCATCTATTGAAAAACTACTAGCAGGAGTTATGAATCTTGCACAAGTAAACCCAGAGATATTAGATAATATTGATTTTGACAAGGTAGTTAGTAAGTCAGCAGATATTTTAGGAATTGATCCAGATATAATTAAAAATCCTGTTTTAGTAAAAAGGGAAAGAGAGCAACGACAGGAACAATCCCAAGAGCAACAGCAATTAGAACAAGAGGCTCAAGCGGTGGATACTGCTAGTAAAGCAAAACAATCGCAATTAATATGACCGAAGAACAGCTAAATAAAATATTCCAACAAGCATTTGAAACAGAAAACGGAAAGATTGTTTTAGAAAACTTACAAAGAGTAATACTAGAAACAACCCCCTTTTCTCAAAGGGCAGAAGATACCACTACCGATTCCTTACTTCGTGATGGAGCAAGGGAATTATATAATTATATCCTTTCTAGAGTTAGAGAGGAAATAACAAACAATTAATTTACTATGACCGACCAAATAGAAAATACAGAAAGCGTAGAGACTGCACCAGTTGAAACAAACAATGAAACAGTTAATGAAACAAGTTTTATTGACCAGATAACAGATGAAGAAATAAAAAATTCAAAATCATTATCTAACTTTAAAGATATAAATGGACTAGCAAAAAGCTATATAAACCTAGAAAAGAAACTAGGATCACCTAAAGAGCCAGAGACTTTTTCACCAGAAGATTATTCTTATGAATTACCAGAGAATTACAAAGCTAATGATGATTTATTAAATCCTATAAAAGAGAAAGCGATTGAATTAGGAGTAAAACCAGAAGCATTTAAACAGCTAGTAGAAACCTTTACAGGTAAAGAAAGCGAGTTATTAAATAATATGCAAGCAGAATCAGATGCTAAAATTACTGAAATGCAAGAGGGTTTAAAAAAGGAATGGGGATCAGCTTATGACCATAATCTAAAAGAAGCAGAAAACACTTTTCAAAGATTCGCATCAGAGAGCGATCAAGAGGCTTTTGCCAATCTTCCACCAGAGGGGCAGTTTGCAGTTGCTAAAATTATGCACAATGTGGGAAAGCAGATTGCAGAACCAACACAAGGAAGTATAGGAAGTCAAAAAACAACCTTGACAAAAGAAAATGCTTTAACTAAAATAAATGAAATTAGAATGTCTAAAGATTTAGACCCTAATACAAAAGAAAGAGAGCTTGCAAAATTATATCCTATTGCTTATGCAGATCAGTCAGCAGAATCATTAGGGATAGTTTCTAGCTTTTCTTCTTTTTAAGATGATTGTCCATATAAGTAAGAGGTAGCTCTTGAGTCTTTGAAAATTGATGGGTAGCAATTTGAGATGCGAATAATCGCAATTTAAATGTTATTTAATTAATTTCAAAGACTCAAACAATGTCAAATACTCAAAATCAAATTCATGTAAAACAGTTTAAGGACGATATTATCCAGGCTGTACAACAAAACAATGTCCGTTTAGACGGAACAGTAAGAAGAAAAGAATCTGTGAAAGCAGAAGAATTCTTTTTTCATAAACTAGGTTCTTTAAACTTAGAAGAAAAGATTGGTAGAAATCCAGAAACTCCTTATTTAGATCCTATTCATTCAAGAAGAAAGATGACACCAGCACCTTTTCACGGCTCTTTATTTATTGATGATTTCGATACCGCTAGATCGACCATTTCTGGTTTAGAAAGTGATTATATGAAAGCATTATTAAATGCTGCCAAAAGGAAGAAAGATGATGTAATTATCGCTGCCGCAACTGGTAAAGCATTTGAAGGTAAAGATGGTAATGTTGCAGTTAATTTCCCTAGCTCTCAAGTCGTCTCAACTCCTGCTTCTGGCTTAACTGCTGATAGAATCCTTAATGGTCGTGAGATCATTAGATCGGCTGATGTTGATCCAGATGAGAAGCTATATTGTGTTTTAACAGCTAAACAACATAGACAGTTAGAAGATGATAATAAAATTATCAATAGGGACTTTACAACGGGTGCGGTACTAGATAAAGGCATTATCGGTGTATGGAACAATATTAACTTCATCTTATCAGAAAGATTACTTCTTGACTCAAATGGAGATAGAGATGTTTTACTTTATACTGAAAACGCTTTAGGCTTCGCAATGGCAAATGATATTACAATGAAAGTTGGTGAAAATGTCGAGAGATCATTCACTAAAACAATGTATATCAAATTAGACATTGGAGCGACTAGAGTAGAGGACGAAAAAATCGTTCGTATTCCTTGCACAGAATCTTAATATTAACTTTAAATAAAATAAAATTATGGCTATTGTAAACAAAAAAGGAACAATAAACCTTGACGGCTTAGATCAAGATACTTTGATTATGCCAAATGCTAAAACTTCAAAAGGTATTATTAGAACTTCTATTGATACCCTAGAAATTAACGCAACTGACGATGACACTTCAACTTATCGAATCGCCAGAATCCCGTCTAATGCTGTATTAACAGACATTACCATTAAAAACGATGCTATCACAGGAGGTACAGATTTTTTCTTAGGCTTCTATGATATTGATGAGGGTGTAGCTATTGATGCTAATGCATTACTTGGTACAACTTCTTTAGCTTCGGCAGGCTCTATTGATGGATTAGGTTCTATTGATATTGCTAATATTGGTAAAGAGGTTTGGGAGTTAGCTGGACTAACAGAAGACCCTCACAAATTAGTTGATATAGTTTTGACTGGTAATACAGTTGGAACTGCATCAGGTACTGTAACAGGTATTGTAAAATATACCCTATAACAAAGCAGGGGGAGAAATCCCCCTCAATTTTTTTATTATGTCTGTATCAAAAACTTCTATTTGTAATAAAGCATTAAGAAAATTAGGAGCTAAGGCTTTAATAAGCATTGATACAGATACTTCACCAGAAGCCACTCTATGCAAAGCAAGCTATGATACGGTTCTTTTAGAGGTTCTAAGAATGCACAACTGGAACTTTGCCATATTCCGTCAATCATTAAATTTAGATGCATCTGGCACTCCTGTGTTTCAATATACAAACAGATTTATATTACCAACAATTCCAATCTTTATAAAATTACTTTCGGTAGAAAATGATATTGATTTTAAACTAGAAAATAATTTCCTTGTTACAAATGAACCAACTGTAAATATTAGATTTATTGGTAAAGAAACAGACCCTAATAAATATGATTCTTTATTCATAGAGGCTTTTTCTTCAAAATTAGCTTATGAGATAGCTTACTCTTTGACTTCTGATGAAACTAGAACAGCTAGAATTAAACAAGATTTTATAGAAACATTATCTCTAGCGAGAGAAAGAGACAACCAAGAGGATAATGATATAGCAGACACTTCTAGTTCTTTTAGTGCTTCAAGGGTGACTGGCTTTAATTTTGGCAATAATATTAATGGTATAACTTTTTCATAATGCCTAGAGCTTCGGAGATAAGAACAAACTTTACAGCAGGAGAGTTAAGCACATTAATAAACTCAAGAACGCAATTTCAGAGGTATTTTAATGGTTCAGAAACTCTTGAGAATTGGGTAGTATTAACACAAGGACCAATATTTCGTAGAAAAGGTTTTAGATTTCTAGCGGAAGTAAAAGACTCAACTAAAAGAACTAGACTCATTCCCTTTGAATTTAGCACAGTGCAAACTTACACAATCGAATTAGGAGCAGGTTATTTACGCTTCTTCTCTGCTCAAGGGCAAGTTTTAGATAGTGGTTCAAATATATTAGAAATATCCAATCCTTATTTAGAATCAGAACTATTTGATATTAAGTTTGTACAAGATAGTGATGTAATTTACATGGTACATCCAAACCACCCTATTCAAAAATTAATTAGGGTAGCATCTAATAACTTTACATTAAATCCAGTAGATTTAGTAAGAGGTCCATATATAGACGAGAATATAATATCAACAGACGAAGTAAGATTGACAGGTAACGGATGGTCAGAAGGTGCAACATTAACCTTAACAGCATCAGGTGGCCATACACCTTTTACTTCTAATCATGTAGGGGGGTTATGGAAAGTAAAAAGTGGCACAGATATTGCTCATGTAAAAATAACTGGGTTTACTAGCTCAACAGTAGTGACAGTAGTAGCTCAAAACGATGTACCTCAAAGCCTACACAATACTGCAAGCTTTAACTGGTCGGAAGGTGAGTTTAGTAATGCTAGAGGCTTTGCAGGTGCGATCACCTTCCACGAGCAGAGAATGATCTTAGCAGGCCAAAGGGTTTGGTTTTCTAAATCCAATGCAGATTATGAAAATTTTGAAGTAGGAACGAATGCCGATGACCCTTTTGTGATAACAATCGCATCACAAAGAGGAGATCCGATAAGGTGGTTATTTTCTGATCAAGCTCTATTTGTAGGTACTGCTAGCTCAATATTTAGAATTATAAGCTCAAGAAATAGCCCCGCCTTAGCACCAGATGATATAGATGCAAAAAGGCAAATATCTTATGGTTGCTCCAACATTCAACCTGAATTAGTAGGACAATCTCCTATTTATATGCAGAAGAACAATAAAACAGCAAGATTAATTACTTTTGATATTGATAGTGATAAATACAAGGCAATAGATATTACTGTTGATTCTGACCATATAACAGATGGGGGCATTACCTCTTTTGAATATCAGCAAATTCCACTATCTTCATTATGGACAGTAAGAACAGACGGACAAATCGCAAGATTAACACTAGAACAAGATCAAGAAGTACAGGCATGGTCAAGATATGTTACACAAGGAAACTTTGAATCAGTGGCAATAGTAAGTGATGCAGAAGATAATGATGAAATTTACGCAATAGTAAAACGAACTATAAATGGAGTAGTTAAAAGGTTTGTAGAAGTGCAAGAGCCTAATTATAAAGTAGATAATTTAAATCGTTTCTATGTTGATTCTGGACTTAGTTATAATGGCACACAATCAAGTACAATAACTATATCAGGAAATACATTTACAGCAGATTCTTCTACTTTCCAATCTGGCGATATAGGAAAAGAAATTCACCAATTAATAGGTAAAGGCAGAGCAAAAATAACAGGGTTTACAGACTCTCAAAATGTAACTGTCAGCATAATAGAAACTTTCTCTAGTGCAACATTACTACCTAATGAATGGGCTATTGCTATTAAAAATATAACTGGATCAGAACATTTAGAGGGCGAAACAGTAGCTATTAATTCAGATGGTGCAACAGTACCAAGTAAAATTGTTAGTGGTGGAGAAGTAGAAATTGATAGTGCAGGATCAATTATCCATATTGGATTGCCTTATTCTTCTAAGCAAAAGAATATGCCTATTGAATCCTTAGCTTTAAGTGGCATGATAGGAACATCACAACATAAAGACAAAAGAATTCACGAGATAGTAGTTAGATTTGCAGATACGTTAGGAGGGAAAATAATTGATGGGGCAGGTAATGAAGTTATTATTCCTGCTAGGAGTCTAAATAACAATATGAATGAAGCACCTCCTTTATTTAACGGAGATCAAGAAATAAAAGTTGCCACAGGTTGGGATAAGTTGGGTCAAATTGAAATTATCCAAGATGAACCACAACCTATGACAATTAAAAGTATAACTTATAAAGTAACTATAAATGATAAATAAAAAGTTTAACATCGCACATATAGACTTAATAAATACCAAAATAGATTATCCTAGTTTAGATGTTTTAAAAGAAGAAGTTTATCCTTTAGACTGTGACGAAGCTAAAACTTATATCATAGATGATAAGATAATATTTGCTTGCGGTATAAAGTGGGTTAGGCAAGGAGTGGGGCATTGTTGGGTAATTCCTAGTGTTTATGTTGATAAATACCCTAAAGGCTTTTATATTGAGATTAACAAACTATTAAATGAATATTCTAAAAAAATGAATCTTCATAGAATACAAACTACAATTACAGATGATTTTGTGAATTGGATTGAAAAGTTAGGTTTTCATCGTGAATCAGTGTTAGAAAAAATAACATTTGATAAGAAAGATGAATATATGTATGTAAAATTCTTTTAATATGGCAACAGGCGCAGTAATAGCAGGAACAGCGATTGCAGGAGGCGGACAGATATTTGGAGGCATACAAGCTAAAAAACAATCTAAACGCCAAGCTAGAGCCTTACAACAACAAGCGGCTTTCCAAAGAGAGCAGGCACAACTAGAAAGAGAATTAGGGGAGTTTGACGCATTACAACAAGGTAGAGCTTTTGATAAATTAATGGGTCGCCAAAGACTATCTTTTGCAGCAAGTGGTGTAAAATTAGAAGGTTCACCATTAGACATATTAGATGAAAGTTTAAGAGATAAAGAAGAGACTATTGAGAATATAAGAACACTTGCAGAAAGTAGAGCAAGAGCATTAGAATTTGGAGCTGGTCAATTAGGGCAACAAGCAAGAGATACTAGAAGAGCAGGAAGAAATGCTTTGATAGGGTCAATATTTGGTGCGTTTGGCACAGGTTTACAAGGAGCATCGAAAGTGGGTGCTTTTAAAGCAGGTAGATAATGGTGAAAATTCCAACAAGTCCAGGAGTACAAGCAAGACCACAACAGGTAACACCTACGGTCAGACAGCCAGTAGATACAGGTGAGCGGTTTATTGCTCAAGGTATTACTCAATTAGGTTCAGCAATAGCAGGAATAGGGCAACAAGCTATGATCCAAGAACAGCGAGATCAAGAGGCGTTTAATGCAAGTCAAGTTTTACAATATAAAAACCAATTAAGACGATTTGACAATCAAGAAAAGATCGCTTTAAGCGAAGAGGGGGCGAATCAAGATGTAATTACCAAGAGTAAACAAGATATATTAGATAGAAGAAAATTATTTACTGACGAATTAAAACAACAATTCGGAGGCAATAAGCAAATTCAAGCATTAATAGAAAGGGAAAGTCAATCAAGTTTAATAGATTTAGAATTTAATATTGATAAAGATTTATCCAGAAAAAGAAAAACTTATGGAGAGAATCAATTTTACGGTTCTGTATCAGATTTAAGAAATGATTTTGAGAACGCACAATCACCAGAAGAATTAGCAAGTATAGCTAATGAATTACAAACCCTACAAGCCACAGCCTTAAATGCTGGTATAGTGGATATGAAAGACATTGAAAGGCTAGAAAAAGATTTTAAAACTATAAGAAAAGAAAGAGAGCAGGAAGCCTTGCAAGAAGCAACCTTTATAAATGCCACACAAGGAAATCTACTTCTTGATTCGACAGATAAAAATGATAGAAAAGTAATAAATAAAGGCTTTGAAAAATACAGAGAATTAACAGATGATCCAGAAGGTTTAGCAAGAGATATTTCTGTAAATACTGGTATAGTGCCAGATATATATAAAAAAAGTTTAAATTCAATGTTATTTGTAGGTAATCCAGATAGAAAAATTGAATCAGCAAACGAAATAATAAATTTAATTAGAGAAAATCCAACCTTAGACCGTCAATTTGATGATAAAACTAAAGCACTTGCACAAGCTATTGAAAGTAGGATAAATGTAGGTTTAAGTAGTGAGGAAGTTGTTAAATTTGCAGAAGATGAAATAAATAAAAACAAAGACAAAAATAAGATAATAAGACAGCAAGAATTTGAGTTAGATTATTCAAAAAAGGGGAAAAAATTTATTGAAACAATAAATGATATAACTGATGAAATAAAAGATAAGTCAGGAATATTTTTTGAAGCAGAAACACCAAAAGAAATGTCCTTTGATGTTTTAACAATAGCAAAAGATTATTATATTAATAATGGTTCAGATATAGATGATGCAATAGAGCTTGCAACAGAAAAAGTAAAATCAAGATGGGCTATTACAAATATAGGAGGCGAAAGATACCAGAAATTTGCACCAGAAGCAGAATATCCCAATATGACAAGTAAAGAGCTAAGGCAACAAGCAAGAAATCTTGCAGGAAAATATTTATCAGATAAATCAGTAATAAAAGATAATATTAGAGCGGTTATAATACCAGATAGCTTGAACACAAATAAGCCTAATTATAATTTACTTATAGAAGATGAATTTGGTAAAATAGATAATATTAGAGATGAAAGCAATAATCCAGTAGTTTGGACTCCTGATATTACAAAAACAGAAAGATACAAGGAAGTGCCAAAAGAAACAAGAGAATCTTTAAATGAATTGAGTAAGAAAGAATTTATAAAACAAGATAGAGCTAATAAAAAACAAAGAGAAGAGAATAGAAAAAGACTTCAAAAATTACACATACAATATAGATGAGTTATTTTAAAGATATTGAATTCTTACAGCAACAACAACAGAAAAAACCAAAGATAATTAATCAGCCTATAAAACAAGAAAAGCCTAAAAAGGGTGCTTTGCAATCTTTTAAAGATGAATTTGTTTTACAAAATACTATTACCTCAACATTAAATAATGCCTTATCAAATAACATAGAAGATCAAGAAGAAGATATAAATTATGATATAGGGGGCAAAATAATAGGAACTAAATATGAGCCATACGCAGATAGCTTTATAGGTAAAGTTTATAATGATGCACAATTTAATAATATATCCACCAAAATAGATAGAGAATTAGAATTACGAGAAAATAACGATCCAGTATGGGGCACTGTTGGAGCAATAGCAGGAGGGGTATTAGATCCTATCAATTTAATTCCTATTGGTGGTACAGCTTATAAAACATTTAAAACTGGTAAAACATTAAAAGGAGCAATTAGAGGTGCAGAAATTGGAGCTATAAGTGAAGCGGCAACCGAAACAATATTGCAATCACAACAAGAAACTAGAACAATGGAGGAATCAGTTATTAATGTTGCTGGTGGTGTTGTATTAGGTGGTCTTGTAGGTGGATTGGCAGGAAAGTTTTCTAAAACAGAATTTGAAGAATTAAGTCAGAGACTAGAAAAAGACTTGCAAAAGTCAGATGATGATTTTGTACCTTTAACTATGCAGGAAAGAGAAACCACTTTAGAGCAAGAAACTATTGCAGGAGGTGTAGGAACAAAAGGATTAGTTAAATCAACAGCTTTTATAAATCCAGTATTGAGAACATTTGAAAATTCTCCATCTTTAAAAGCAAGAAAAACATTACCTAAGTTAGTTAGAAACAATGTATTTTTAACAAAAAACGAAGAGGGCATAAGAACGGATGCTTCGGCAGAAATAGCGATAAAAAAATATGACGCAGGGTTAGGAACAGCAATCGAGGGTGCAATAAATAATTATAAACAGTATGCAAAGCAAAAAGGAGTAGGTGGGGGGAAAAGATTTTTTAACATAGGTATAGATAAGTTTTATGATGAAGTGTCTCTAGCGATGATTAGAGGCGATAAATCAGATATTCCAGAAGTAGAAGCAACAGCAAGACTTTTTAGAAAAGAGGTATTTGACCCATTAAAAGAAGAAGCTATTGAACAGGGTTTATTACCTCGTGATGTTAAGGTTGAAACAGCAACCTCTTATTTAATGAGAAAATACAACACAGAAAAAATTATCTCACAAGAAAAGGATTTTAAAAATCTGATCAGAAAAGGTGCAAAAGAAAGATTAATCCCACAGTTACAAGGTAAACTTAGAAAAAAAGAAGAAGCTATTATTAGTCAAGTAGGAGAAATAAACATAAGAATAGCAGAAATAGAAGATAAAATATCCAAGACTAAAAAAGCAAAATTGCAAGAAGCGAGAAAGGGAGCAAAAAAAAATTTTACAGATGATGAATTACTAAATTATTTAAAATTTTACAAAGAAGCTAAAAAAACTTTAAGAACAGTAAAACCAAAATCAATACTGCAATATCTAAGACAAAATGGAGGAGTTTATGACGACAGAGGAGAGCTTGCTAATATGGGAATTACAAACAAAACTCACATTGGATTATTAAGGAAGCAAGCTATATCAACAAACACAATTAAAAATGAAAATGGGGAAATCCAAAAAATAAACAAAGATATTACTTTAGATAGTGCTACTCAAAGATTGTGGGAAAACGGATATTTTCCAGAGCATATCGAGAGACCAGAAATTAATGACTTATTAGAAGCTATTGACGATGAGTTAGCAGGCAATTCTAGATTTAGTGAATTTGATATGGAAAAAGTGCTAGAATTAGAAGATGCAAATAATTTTTTACAAGAAATAGATGAATTAGGTATAGATATAGATAAAATAATTGAAGCAGAAAAAATAGGAAAAAGCGGAGGTGTAGAGCAAGTAGATATAAAAACTGAAAAAACCGATTTAATTACAAGTAAAATAACAACAAAAACGATAAAAAAACAATTATCGAACTCCATAGCAAAACACGAGTTATTCAAATTAAAAGCAAAAAAGCAAAGACTAGAAAAGTTATTTGAAGATCAAAAAAGTAAAAATCAAATTTTATTTGGTAAACAAATTGACGATACAAAACTAAAAGATATTGACTCACAAATTGCAAAAGCAACTGACCCAGAAGAATTGGCAAGATTACAAAATTTTAGATCAGTAATTGAAAAAGGTTTACAAGATGTTAAATCAGGTTTTGCAGGGGAGGAATTTATAGATGATATTGTAAATAGTGTTTATGATAAAATAAGGGGAGTAGAAAGAAAAGGGGGTGCGAGTATGCCTTATGATATAGCTATTGGAGTTAGAGGACCAGCAAAAGAAAGAGTATTAACATTTGTAACAGATGAGGAGTTAAGACCATTTCTTGATACTGATATTACAAGAATTGCTAAATCTTACACAAGAACATTAGCAACAGATGTAGAAATTAAAAGAAGATTTGGAGATGTAAATTTAGAAACACAAATAAGAGAAATAAACGAAGAATACACAGAATTAAGAAAAAAAGCAAAAACTGAAAAAGAATTACAAAAATTAAATAAACAAGAAAAGGAAGATATTAAAACAATAGAAACTTTGCGAGATGTATTGAGAGGGCAATATAGAAGTAGTGATCCAGATGGTATTTTTACAAAAGGGACACAAGCTGTAAGAACTCTTAATTATATGACTAAGCTAGGTGGAGTGGTTTTTTCTTCTATTGCAGACATAACAAGACATAATACAGTACATGGTTTAAATAGAGTATTTGGCAAAGGATTAAAAACATTAATTACTAATGTAAAAGCAGTTAAATTATCAGCAAAAGATGCAGGATTGACGGGACAATATAAAGAAAATATATTAGGACAAAGAACAGCGGTAATGGCAGATTTAAATAATCCTTATAATAGAGATTCTAAATTTTCAGTAATGATGGATTATTTTGCGGAAAATTTTAGTAAATTAAATGGGTTAAATTATTGGAATAATTACCAAAAAGGCTTTGCCTCAATGCTTACTCAAGAGAGGTTAATAACTAATATCAGAAACTTTGATAATATAAAAAAGAAAGAAAGAACTTATATGGCTTTTCTTGGTATTGATAAAGATAATATTAGCATTTTACAAGACCAGATCAAAAAACATTCTTTTGATGAAAAAGGTTTTCCCATTGCTAACCTTGAAAAGTGGGGCAATAAAGATGCATTACGATTATATCAAAATGCTTTAAATATGGATGTAGAAAGAACTATTGTAACAAAAGGAGTAGGAGATGTGCCATTATTTATGAATACAGAAGTTGGTAAAACAATTATGCAGTTTAAATCTTTCAGTTTAGCGGCTCATCAACAAGTTTTAATTGCAGGATTGCAACAAAAAGATGCGGCGGCAGTGTTAGGCTTTACTTCAGCTATTGCGGCAGGGATGCTAGTTTATTATTTAAAATCGGTTGCAGCAGGAAGGGAAATTTCAGACGATCCAGAAGTTTGGATTACAGAGGGTTTAGATAGATCAGGTTTAATTCCAGTAATAATGGAAGTAAACGGAGTTATGGATAAAGTGGGACTTGGGGCAGGTTCTCTATTAACTGACAAGCCTTTATCAAGATTTCAGTCAAGAAATTTAGCAGGTACTTTAGCAGGCCCATCATTTGGATTAGTAAATGATGCAGGTGTTATTCTTTCAATGATAAGTAGGGGCGAAATATCAGAATCAGATGCAAGGACTATTAGAAGAAATATTCCTTTGCAAAATATAACTTATCTCCGTAAAATATTTGATGAGTTAGAACAAGCTTTAATAACTAAATAATGACTATAGCAGAAACAACATCACAAACTAGAAACAGCTACACAGGAAACGGAATAGCAACCGTTTATAATTTTACTTTCATTGTATTAGAGGAGTCGAACCAAGTTTTAAACAGAGATTACACAATTGAAGTAATTCTTTCTGAAAATAATATTGACACAGTACAACAAGAAGGTGCTAATTACACAGTACAATTAGGAGAAAACGGACTAGGAACAGTAACATTTACCATTGCACCAACAGTAACGCAAACTATAACCTTTTTAAGCTCAATTCCTAGAACTCAATCAACAGATTATATTAATATAGGAACTGATAAATTCCCTGCCGATTCTCACGAGGGAACAGTGGATAAACTAACTTTAGTCAGTAGAGAGCAAGATGAAGCTATAAACAGAGCAATCTTATTACCAGATAGTTCTAATTTAATAGGGGTAAATATCCCAGTTAGTGTAGCAAATGCGGATAAAGCAATTGTCGTAAATAGTGCTGGTGATAATTTAGATGCTAAAAATCTAGCCGATATAGGAACTGCACCAGTAACAGATTACGCTAAAACTCTTTTAGATGATATTGATGCAACAGAAGCAAGAACAACTTTAGGTATTCCATCAGTTTTTAATAAAAACCTAATTATCAACGGAGACTTTGAAATTGCACAAAGAGGTACTTCTTTTATTTCTGCTTCACCTAATTACACTTTAGATAGATGGGCTTATGGAAAAAATGGAACAATGGTTCATGATATAACTCAAGAAACAGATACTCCGAGCGTAGCTGAATCAGGTAGATATATAGGAAATTCAATTAAAGTTGATTGCACTACAGCAGATGCTTCTATAGCGGCAGGAGATTATTGTTTTTTAGGACAATATATTGAAGGATATAATTTTAGAAAAATTGCTCAAAAGAAATTTATATTATCTTTTTGGGTTAAAGCAACTAAAACAGGAACTTATTGTGTTGCTTTTATAAATTCTAATTATGATAGAAGTTATACATCAGAATATACAATAAATACATCTAATACTTGGGAATTTAAAACTATAACTGTAGATGCTTCTCCAAGTGCTGGAACATGGAATTATTCTAATGGATCTGGTTTAAGAGTAGAATTTGCACTAGCATGCGGTTCGACAAGACATACTACAGCTAATGCTTGGAATACAGGAGATTTTCTTTCAACATCTAATCAAGTTAATGCCTGTGATTCTGCCTCTAATGATTTTTATTTAGCTGGCGTTCAAGTTGAAGCTGGAAGTGTAGCAACTGAATTTGAAAAAAGGAATATTCAACAGGAAATAGAGTTATGCCAAAGATATTATGAAAAATCATATAATATCGATACACCACCTGGATCGGTAGCAGGTGGAACAATGTGGTTAAATGGAGCTTATGCCGACCCTTATTTGGCAATGATATCTATGCAGTTTAAAGTTGAAAAAAGAATCGTTCCATCTGTCACAATTTATTCTCCTACAGGAACAATTAATAGAGTTCAAAGCCATTCTGGTGATTTGACAGTTAGTAGTATTGCAGATGTTGGAACGCATGGAATAGGAAGAGTATATACTTCTAATACCAGCTCCGTTTCCCAATCTTGGCGTGCTTGTCACTATGTTGCAGATGCAGAACTTTAAATTAAAAAGAAAAATTTATGAAAGAAAAAATAACTTTTAGTCAGGTCAAAATATCAGGAAAAGGATATTTAGCCGATGGAATATTTGTGCCAGAAGACGATTCAAATAAAGATTATAAAGAAATTTTAGAATGGATAGCAGAAGGCAACACGCCAGACCCTGAATTTACAGAAGCGGAGATATTGCAAAACGCTAAAGATGGTAAAATAAAGGAACTAGAAATATTCCATGAATCAGATTCTGCTAGAATATTAACGATTAATGAGAAATTTCAAGTAAATACTAATTATGAAACAACTAGAAAATGGTTTAATGAAATTATAGATGATTTGAAGAATGAAGCTTATGTTACAGGTACTTCATATAAAACTGTTACATTTGATTGGGAAATATCAACTGGCGTATGGATACCCTTAAATTTAGAGCAACTTTGCCAATTTAAGTACGCTGTATTTAATATTACCAAGACTAATTTTAAGCAATACAGAACTCATATAAAAGCGATTGAAGCTTTGTCTAGTGTTGAGGATATTAATAGTTACGATTTTACTCAAGGATATTTACTTGACAACCAATTAACTTTTGACTTATGAGCAACACACCAAAAGAAATTTTTAATGATACATCTGGAAATATAGAAATTTCCTTACAACCTCCTAGAAATGAAATATTAAAATTTGAAATTTCAGGAACACCTAACTCACCTATTAAAATAATAATTATTGATTCATTCCAAAAATCATCTAACACCTTAGACGATATAACAGCAGGAGCAACCAACAAGCATTTTACAGTTACAGACGAAACTAAACTAGACGGCATAGAAACAGGTGCAACTGCTGATCAAACAGATGCAGATATAGAAACATTATATAATAAATTAATCTAATAATGAAACTACAAAACGGAGATCAGCTATATTATCAAACCAAATTGACAAGCGAGAACATATGGAAATTTCCTATAAGGTTCTTAATTCAAGCTGTCAGGAGAAAATCTATTACAGTTGGTAAGAAAGATTATAGCTTTGAGCATATGGGCGTTTATGTTGATGGATATATCTATGAATCATTAGCAAAAGCCCATTGGGACAGTTCTAAAAAGGGTACCATAAAAACACCTGTAAATTTTAGACTATCTGTCAATAGCGGGGATACTAAAGTAATAATATTGAGATTGAAAAATCCCCTTTCTTCTGACGAGTCAGAGAGGTTAAAAAGAGATTATCAGCTTCACCTTAATAGAAAATATAGCATTACAGAAGCTGTTATATCTTGGTTTGAAAACTGGCTACCAGAGAAGCTAAGAAAAAAATGGTTCAAAGAGCCAACTACTGATGAATTTTTTTGCTCTAAATATGTTAATATGGGCTTTTATAACATAATGAGGCTTAAAACTTTGCCAAGATTATTTACCCCAAATGAATCTTTTATTCATTGGTTGCCTAAATGTAAAGTAATTAAATATGACATGGAATAATATAAGAGATATATCATTATTAATTTGTGCAATAATCTTTGGGTCTATGGCTGCCTTGAATTATTTTGATAAAGGAAGGTCTATTTCTGTACATAATGTTAATAATGCAAAGATTCAAGAGGTTTTGCAGGAGGATATTAAATATTGTGGCGTAGGTTATTATTCAAGCCTCTTTGACATTAAAGACCACTTAACTAATACAGGGTCAAAAAAAGCTACAATGATTGAGCAGTATGGCTGGATGCCTATTGTTGGTAAAGGTTGGAAAGTTACACCGACTAAAACATTTAATAGAAACTGGTCTAAGTCAATAGATATTGACGATAAGTTAAGTCTTGATTTTATCCATTCTTTCAAAGATACAAAGCCTGTTTATTACCCTAGCATCAAAGCTATTGAACATATACCATTAATTAACCAACTACTAAAAAGGACAGATATTAACCCTAGATCTGCAAGTGTGGTCGTTGTTAAGGAAAATTCTAATATAATTTATGCTAATATTCTTTCTAATACTGATCCGAAAAATCAGAAATGCGAAAACCAAAAAGGACATAAAATTCTTAGCAAGACCGCAAAATTTATTAAAGATTTACTATGATGAACGAAGCAGGAACCATAATAAAAATCTTAAATAATTCAGATCACCTAATATTTCTATTTTTATTTACATTAGCTATTGTTTTACTTACTTTAAGTTTAAAAAAGAGGTATGAAAATTATATTAATGAAATTTTTAATAAGAAGTTAGAAGTTTTGATTGAAAATGGAAAACAAGCAGATTTAAGATATAAGGATTTTGAAAAAGATATGGTCAAAATAAAAGAAGATCTGTCAAAAATGAAAGACTGCGTACATTCCTTAAAAGGAACACATGAAATGTTGGAGGCTTTTACTAAGAAATGAAAGAGGACCTAAAAGAAACAGTTAAGGAGTTTTTAGTAGTTCCTATGTTTTCTTATTTTGATAAACATAGAAGGCAAGGGAGAATATTTTTTAGGGGCTTGATATGCTCGCTACAACTATTCGCTATTATCTATGCCTTAATCTATGCTATTATTACAGGGATAGGATCAGTAATTATATTGAAAGGATATTTTCTTGACATTATCAGTAAGCTTACTAAACTTACAAATGATTGCAATCTAATTTAAATTATGAGTAAAACAAAAGAATTTTTTTCAGATCATTTAGGCAGCTTATCAACAAAAAGAATAATCCCTATTATTGGTTATCTTATGTGCGGATTAATTTATATAATAAATATCATTTTGTTTTCAAAAGGTATATTGCCTGAAAATGTTTTTACCAAAATAGATGACTCTGTTTTTAATATGTTTTTATTTTTAGGCGGATTACATGGGTCAACTGTATTGGAAAAAATAGGATTTAGGAAATGAAATACATTTTAGGAATAGTTAGTGGTATTATTGCTTTAATAAGTGTTTACTTTAAAGGAAAGTCAGTTGCTAATAAAAAGAATTATTTAGATAGAATAGAGGAAAATAATATAATCTTAGAAACCGAAATAAAAGAGCATAATGAAAATAAAAAGATCAGCGATGATATTAAAAAATCTATTACTGGGAAGTCTGCTCCTGATATTGTTAAGCAGTTGCGTAAAGCAAAAAAGGATAGCACTAATTCAGGTAAATAATTTTTGCGATATTTACCAACCACTACCAGATTCTTTATTAGCTAAAATAGAGCTGATGGAAAACTTGAAGGTTCTAGATATAGAAAACTTAAACCACAACGAGCAATTTTATTTAAAAAAGTGCGATGAAAGCTAATATAATTTATGGAATATTTTTATTTATAATACTTATATCGGCAATAGCCTTATCTGACAAGATTTATGGTGCAGAATATAAACCTTTTATAGGTAAATCAATAACCTATTACAACACAGATAATACTCAAATCAATAAGAACGAGCATATAGGAAGGCTAAGCGACCACTTGAAAGGCGGTCATGTAGGTTTGACTATGTTTAAAGACAATAGCTTTGTAAGTTGCACTACTAACCGAATATTACAGCAATCAACTAAGATTAGATATTTAGAGGGTCATATAGAAAGAAAAGCCCTAAATGACACTTGTGCATTAGGAAATTCCTTTATGTCAAGATTCGGCAGGTGGTCATCATCACTTGCCCTATCAAATGCTAATGTTTATGATAAATATAACGGAGTAACCACTAGAAAATCAGCACTACTTAAAGGGCTAGGTGCTGGATTATTTAGAGATAAGAATTATTATGGCCTTTATTGGTTCGACCGTAACAACGAGCTAGGCTTTAAAAATGCTCTTGGAGTAGTTTACAATAGATATTTCTAATGACTAAAATATTCAGTATTATATTATTATTAATTGTCTTATCCTGCGAGGGTTACGCAACCTCCTTTGGTGGTAAATATATCCGCAACTATGATGGCGACACAGTAACCCTTGATCTTGATTGCAGAATTGACTATTTCTGCAAAAAAAGATCAATCAGAATCTATGGAATAGACACACCAGAAATAAGGACGAAAAACAAATGCGAAAAAAGAAAAGCCTTATTAGCAAAAATGTTTGTTAAAGATAAGCTATCTAATGCAACTGAAATAATCGCTCATGACTGCTTGCATGGCAAGTATCATAGAGAAATTTGCGAGATCATTTACGATGGTCATAATCTAGGCGAGGAGTTAATGGTTGCTGGCTTGGCTTATCCTTACTATGGTAAAACTAAGCAAAAAGTTAATTGGTGCGAATGAAAGTAATTCTTAGGAGATCAGTATTAAGCAATAAAGCTATCTTAGGCAGATTATATTTTAACGGTGTTGGCATTGCTCACACTTTGGAAAATCCCTATTTAGACAATCAAAGAAATATCTCTGCAATTCCAGAAGGAGATTATAAGGTAAAAAAATATTCTAGTGCAAAATATCCAGATGTTTGGGAGCTTCAAGATGTGCCTAATAGATCAAAGATATTAATTCATAATGGCAATATAGAAGAGCATACTAGAGGTTGCATATTAGTTGGGGATTCGTGGGGCTTTCTAAATGATGAATTAGCTGTTTTAAATTCGAGACATACTCTTAAGAATCTAAGAGAAGTTTTGCCAGATAACTTTGTAATCAAAATCATTAGGTAATCCGAATAGTGGCAACCCTTGTTACCACTACCGACTAACAGTAGATAATTCTAATTTAGATATTTCTATTGTCAATTATTATTATAAAATAGCTTTTCTTTTACCACCTTCTTTTTTTCTTGAGAATTGTCCATCAAACTTAATTTATCTATCTCAAAAATCACTTTATGCGGTGCATTATACTCACTCATAAAACAAGTATATTTATTATCTAAAAACCACTGATCTAATTCTTTATAATTAAAGTCTTTGCCCTCGATATATTTGGCTGTATTTCTATAAGGCGGATCAAGATATATAATAGTCTCTTCTGGTGGCGTGTTAATTTTAATATCTTTATAAGATAAATTAGAGGTGGTAAATATCGGCTCCAACCGCTCCAACTGCTCCAACTGCTGCAACCGCTGCAACTGCTCCAACTGCTCCAACTCGTGATATTTTCTATCTTTAATTTGCTTCATAAAATCCAATCTTCTAAGATTCCAAGTGGGTAAATTACTTATTTTAATATTGGTATTTAATAAACCATTAAGCTCTTTTAAAGATTCTTCACATTTAAACATTACTACATCATGAGCTAAGTGCTTTGTTTTTTCTATATCTCCAAATAAATAACTTTTTTGATTATTGCCAAAAGAATAGCATATCCTAGCGAACTGCCCTTTTATACTATCTTCCGTCTTTAGCTTCATAAACTCTTTACGATCTATAAAATTATAAAAATCATCAGGGAATAATCCATATTGCCCTTTTAAGCCTTTTTCAAGCCTATTGAATATATAATCTATAAATTTAACTAAAGAGGTTTGTAATTCGTTGTAATGAGTTTTTAAGCCTATTTGTGAAGCGGTAAAAGACATTGAGCCACCACCACCAAAAAGATCAAAGAAATATTTTGCTTGTGGCTTTACTTCTAACATCTTTCTTAATAGATCAATAGCTATCTTATTTTTAGACCCCATATAAGGCACTCTAAGATTTTTTATATTCTCTGGTATTATCGGGTAACCGAATAAATCATATCTCATTATGTATTATTTAAAATATAACTCTCTAACTCTCTAACTGTCTTTCCTATCCTTTCTTCTTTGCTAGCCCTCTTTTTCATTTATTTACCCCATTGAGTAGCGATTGCCTTTGCAATACCTTTGAAAGTCTTTGATCTGTTTTTTTGCCTATCTTTACCGCCTTTATTATACCAATTACCAGCTATCTTGGTGCTTTGTGGTTTATTTATAATGTCTGTTGATTCTAATGGTGGTAAATTTTTCAACCACAAACATGTCTTTTTCTTAAATGGATCACCAAAATAATAAGGCTCTATCACTTGGTTATATTTAGGTATATTAAATATTTTACTTTGCACAGGATTTTCAATACAGATTTTTTCAATAGGTGCGTTTAGTAACTTCATAAAAAAATCTTTAGCCACAAGCCCTTTTTCATATCTATCTTGGTTCAATATACCTTTAGGGTATAAATGCCTTGCTCCAGCATTACTTAAATAAGTGCAGGGAGGGTGTGCAATCATCATATCATATTTACCACTATAAGCTTCTTTTATAGCGTCACCTTTTATATGCCACTCGGGATAACCGCCGCTACAATTCAGTACATCACAAGAATAAGCTTCTATTCCTAACTTTCTAAATTCTATTGTTACCCTTTGAGATTCTTCACAAGCTACTAATACTTTCATTTTATTATTTAATTTTAATTATAGTTTTATTTTGATCTCCTTTTAAGCTTTGATAACTAACTTTACCAACATACTTAATAGTATCATCTTGCAATACTCCATGAGCAACAAGGCAATCTTCAAGGAGTTTTCCCATATAAGAACAATTAGAAGAATCAAGCACCCTAGATTTAAAATAAAAAATAAATTCTAACTCAATCTTTTTTTCTATCTTATCCAGCTTCTTCATTTCATATTTTGTTAATATCAAATATTGATCTTTCTGCTGTTTTCTTTGTCTCCAATGAACTCCTGCGTAAATCTTGTTTGTAGATATTTTTGGAAGATCAAGCAATGTTATTTCCATAATTATTTTATTAAATTCATTAGCTCCCTACTAATACTAAGAGAAAACCCTTTAATCATGGCCCATTTATCAATATTATCCAATACCTCCATCATTTCATCTTTACTAATATTATCAAAGGATTTAGGGATAAAATGATTATTCTTTTCAACATGCCATTTACCAACAATTTTAAGTGCATATTTAAACTGCTCTTTACAAAAAATTGATTCCCCCCTCTCTCTTTCTCTTTGGTTATATTGTGGCAATAATTGATCTCTAGCACTATAAAAAGCCTTTAATTGCGGGTGGGTTTTTTGCCCTGTATAAACTTTTAAATAAAATTCTTTTCCTTTGTTTGTCAATGATCTAATATATTGACTTAGTTGGGAAATTTCCATATTTAAGCTATCAGATTTATAGAATTTAATATTTTCTATCAGCTCTTTTTCTTGCATGTTAAAATTACTTAATTAGTATAACCGCCATATTAACTAATCAATTAATTATGGTAGCCTCTTATATATTTATAGCTATAGGGTTATATGCTGTAATAGCATTAATTTAAGGCAGTAAATCTTTTAATTTAACTTTTAAAGCCACCGCAATATCATTTAACTTATCTAAAGACGGAGAGTGTTTCCCTGTTTCATAGTGGGAGATAGTTTGTTTACACTTTAAGCCAACTGAATCAGCCAACTTAGTTTGATCTAGTTTTTTTTTCTTTCTAAAAAAACTAATCTTTTTTCCTACTTTTTCCGTTAGTTTACTCATTAATTTTTGATTTTAGGTTTTTTAAAAATTGCTTAGTAATTTTAGTTGGTATTGTTTTTTGATTCTTATAGAGTCCAGAAAACCTCTCAACTAAATTATTAGCTGTTTCTAATTTATCTTTTAGTTCCTGCTTTTTTATCATTTTATTGTAGTTGGGTTAGTAAGCTGTTTTTTAATTCTATTGTTTTAATCAATAGATCAGATAATTTTTTAATAAATTCCTCATCCCTTTCCACTCTAATAACAAGCATCTTCTTTTCATCTTTAAATAAAGGGTGGTAAGATACAAAGTCACAATATTCTCTTTGTGATATATATAAACCCCCTTGCACTTGTGCCTTGTATTTTGTGGGTAGCTTATTATCAATTAAATATTTTAAATGATTTTTCTTTAATGGGCATTTTATTTCAATCAATCCATTATCACCAATAAGACCATCAGGGGAGTAACCAATATTATCTTTTTTAATAAATGTTACCTCTTCTACCTTATTATCAGTAACAAAAGAATAATAACTTCTAGCCTCTTCTTCTAACTCATTACCTCTAATCATAGCCTCGCTCTGAAAACCTACTTCTGGCTCTGTTAAAAGGCTATCACTAGCTAATTCAAAAGCATAATCTTTTAATGCCTTACTTTCTACCCCTGTTGAAGTAATAATCTTGTCAAAATTACTTGCGGTCGCAACACCTAATCGCATTTGCAACCATTCTTGAGAACCTTGCTCAATATCTTTAATTACTTGCATTTTTATTTTTTATTTTAATTTTTAACATACCTAAACCCTTTTCAAAATCACTAGCCTTAAATTCCTCCAAAGAATCTACCTTAAAATGCTCTAAAAATTTATGTTCTTCCGTTCCAGACTCATCTAATAGCTTTTTTAATTTCTCATATTCTTCAATAGAGATGGTCGCCCAATCATCCTTAATATCATCTTTGTTATACAAAGATAGACCAAGACCAAATACAGCTATATTTTTTACTAAGCACCTCATTATTGATTTGTTAATATCAAACATTGTTGCAGATTCAACAAATTTAGTTTTCATAATATCTTTACCTGCTTTTTTTGATTGTTCCCAGTCTTTGACTTCGTAAGAATATTTTTCACTCTTCATTGACTTATTAGCTCCATCCATAACTGGCAACCACATTTCATGAGTTAGGTTACTTATAGATACTTTAGTAAAAACCATATAACCCTCATCGCTTTTAAAATAAGGTAAATTATTGTCATTTTTTATTATTTCATATTTTGCATCTGGGTATATTTTACAAACCTCTTTCCAAGCATCCGCCCAAGAAATATATGATAGTTTTTGTTTTTGTTTTATCTTGGGTTTTATATCTATGCTGCTTAATTTAGCAAATATAGAGTCACCTTTTAATTTCTTTTCTGTCATAATTTTAATATTTAGTTCTTTTTACTGATTCGTGCATGATCGAGGTTATTCTTTCAAATAACTTTTCTATAATTTCACTGCCTTTATTTTCAGAAGTAAGTTTTGCTTCAATAGCTTTTTCACTTAATGCAATTTTTTTAGTTAAAAGCTCAATAATCTTTTCCTCTTTTTTTGTATATTTATTTAGTGCCATAATTAATTTAATTTAAGCTGATTACATAATTAATTATAATATAGTAATTTTTATTAGTCAAGTATTTTTTTAATCTTTTCTTGATTTTAATTTTCCTTTTTCAATAAAAACAATATCCCCGCCTTCTATTGTTCTATCGTTTACTTTTAGAAAATGGTCCTTAACTTCTGTTCGTCCAACCTTAGAATATCCATTAAGATCTACTAATCTCGGTGGTAAATCCGCATCTGCTAATTTTATATTGCAGGCTCTTATTTTTAGTTTAGGTAGTTTATCTTGTAAATATAAGGCTAGATTTTTAATATTCTTATTTGTTATTTTTACTGGTAGTTTAAATGATTTTATTTTAGTTTCTCCGACCTTATCTTTGTCTCCTTTTATGCAACAGTTATTGATCCTCTGGACTATGGTATAAGGACTAGTTTCTATTGTTGTGTTACATAAGGTACATTGAAATTTAAATCTTTTAGTTCCTTTCTGGTTTCTTTCTTTTAATTCTTCCGTTACTATGTACTTCTGAATTTTATCGCCAACTTTTATTTTTTTCATGATTATTATAATTGAGTTAATATAAGGCTATCAATAAATAGCTCCTTTATATCTTCTGCCTGTTGTTTTGTCGGGCTTTCAATCTTCCATACGCATAAGATAGATTCTTTTTCGTATTTTGGGCATTGGGTTAAAAAGTAGTCCATTTTCTCTAAATATAAAGGTGCAGTTAATCTTGATATTTCTTTTGCCGATTCTTCGGTTTTAATTTCTTTTGATATTGTTATTTTCATAGTTTAATTTCTTTTGTAATTTCAATTTCTTGATCTAAGCATTTATGGAAAGAGTTTTTTCTTGCTCCTGCGATAGATTCGCATTTCAAAGATTTATAAGCTATACAAAAAGCATAATATTCTATATTTTTAGCTTTGATGATGCAAGCGGTGATGTCGAAAGCGTCAATGTTGCAAGCGGTGATGTCGAAAGCGTCAATGTTGCAAGCGGTGATGTTGCCGTGAGCTTTGATGTTGCAAGGGATTTTGCAATCAAAAGTTATTTCTAGATCCTCATCTAAAACTATTGTATTTGATTTATTAGCTGTTGCGATTAAATCGTCTAATTGTTGTTGTGTTGTTATTTTCATTACTTTTAAATTTAATTAATTACAAAATCTAGTTTAAATAGTGCTTATTTATTAGTCAAGTATTTTTTTAATTTAAGTTGTTTATGTTTCTCAATTATGATTTTATCAAATCTCATTCCAAAACTAAGTCCATTAATTGAAAAATGGTTTTGTAAAAAATCATTTAACAAATTAAGAGATTTTCTTCCAAAGTTCGACGTTTTCAGAAGATCTGATTCCGTCATACTTAATAACTCGCCTAAATATTCAATCTTATTATAGCGAACAATAGCTGCTCTAGTTCTGCTAAAAATCGACCTTAACTCTCTTTCTATGCAGTAATTATGAAATTCTTGTAAAAATTGATAAATAGACACTGAATAAACAACCTCTTTCTTTTCGTATTCAACTATATTATAATAACATTGTTTAATAAGATTATCAATTTTAAGAGATAGTGATTTCTCATTAGTTTTATTTAGGATATATTTTATCATATCTTTACTGTTTGTTAAAACTTCATTTGTCATAATTATATAAATTTACTTAATAACTTAACCAAAAAGAATCTAAAAGGGCTTAACCTTGCTAGATCTGCAAGACTCCCTTCATCATGGAAGTCTATTTTGTGAATATAAAACAAATTATATTTTAATTGTCTAATTGCTTGAATTTTGTTTGTCATAGTTTTTTTAATTTAAGTAATTATAGCACGACCAGAAACCCTAGCATTACCAGAAACCCTAGCATTACCAGAAACCCTAGCATCACCATAAACCCAAGCATCACCATAAACCCTAGCACGACCATAAACCCAAGCATCACCAGAAACCTGAGCATTATCACAAACCATAGCACGACCATAAACCCAAGCATCACCAGAAACCTGAGCATTATCACAAACCATAGCACGACCATAAACCCTAGCATCACCAGAAACCCAACAGTCGCCTTGCTGACTTAAATTACTCTCCTTCTCTATCCAACCTCCAAGATCTCCCTTCTTCACATTTAAAAAGTCTTTTAAGGCTTCGATTTGATATACGGTAATTTCTCCAATAGTTTTTTTATTTTTAGTTAATTTATATTTCATGATTATTTATTTGATTTACTTTTTTATTTAATTAATTATAGCATTACCAGAAATCTCGGCATCACCATAAACCCTAACATTACCAG
>Ga0228652_1000241_pt1 | contig 33454 bp, 48 predicted proteins | sample 64DmetaG_FD_183030 | JGI IMG/M metagenome (GOLD analysis project Ga0228652, IMG submission 183030) | Seawater microbial communities from Monterey Bay, California, United States - 64D | ecosystem: Environmental > Aquatic > Marine > Coastal | place: USA: California | collected 2016-10-05
TGATTTCTTAATCGGTGATTTCGCTAAAGGAACAATTGTTGAGAAATCTGGAATTGAGATTGAGATTGGATTAGATGGAAATGATTTCACTAAGAACATGAGAACAATCTTAGCTGAATGGAGAGGTCAACTTTTCGTACAGAATAACGATACTACTGCTTTTGTTAAAGGTACTTTTGCTACTACAAATGCAGCTTTAGAAACACCATAAGCATGGAGTTTATTTAGGGCCAGAGCCTCACATCCTTAATTGGGTGTGGGGATTTGGTGGTAAAAGCATTTGATTATGGCTAAGAAGAAAGCAGTTAAGAAGATAGAGATCCCAGCAGAATGGGATAAGCTAAGAGATATAGATGAGGTTGAGATCGTAATGGGTGGTAAAGAATTTAAAGTATCTGTAGATCTTGCTAAAGCATTAATTAATAAAGGTAAAGCACAAGCTAAATAAGATGAGTGTAAAGATTATACAAGAATCTGATTTTGTTGGAGATGTAGAAATCCCAGTTGGAGAATGGACTGAGGATAAGCTAAATCTTTATATTGATCAAGTAGAGGAAGATATTCTTACATCATTACTTGGATGGACTTTATACCAAGAGTTAGAATCTAATCTAAATGTACATCCATTTCCAGCTAAGTGGGCCAATCTAATTGATGGTGATACTTACACATCTGGAGAGATCACATTTAAATTTAAGGGCCTAACAGAGATGCTAAAGCATTTTGTATTCTTTTATTATATGAGAGATAATGAAATGGAGAATACTCAAATAGGAGTGGTAATAAATAGTGCTACTAATGCAGATAGAGTAACACCAGTTACATCCAATCTACTTAGAAGGCATTGGAATAAAGGAATAAAGATATATAATGATGCATGTTCTTATATTACCATTACTAATGAGCCTGGAGAGGTTTATGCAGATTTCCATTTCACACAAAGAGATAACATTAGTATAGTATGATTACTCAAGTTAAAGATTTCATTAGCACAATTGTAGCAGATGTAAGAACCTCAACTTATGTACAAGGGAAGGTTGATTCTGGTAAGTGGCTATCTGGCGCACCATATTACTATCATGGTACTCCAATTGAAATCAATAATATACTATCTAAGCTAAGAAAGGGAAAGGCTAAATTTCCAGCAGTATTATTATTTGAGCCTATTACTATGGGTGAAAATGATGATAGAATGAATAATATAGGGGCTACACCTCAACTACAGATCTATTTTATGAATGATTGGGCTGGTCAGCAACAATGGGATACTGATGATCATTATACCAATATCATAGATGATATGGATGCTGTAAAGAGGGAGTTTATAAAGAGCCTAAAGAAAAATAAAAACGTATTGGATATTTCAGATTATACCACAATAAGACATGCTAAGTATGGCTTATTCTTCAATAATGAAGGGTATAAAACACAAGTTTTTAATGATATGCTAAGTGGCGTACAATTAAATATAACGGTGGAAATAGACAAGATTATTGATGGTTGTAATTTGTTTGATGAATATAATTTTTAAAACTTTTAAATTGAAAAAAAATGGCTAATTGTTGTACTTTATCCAATTCACAAGGGGACGCTTGTCCTTCGATATTGGATATTGCCAAGAGAATAATCGTTGTACCAGAGGTTGATGCTGCTGGGGCAAAGAATGAACTGGCAAACGAAGCAGCTGTAACAAAGAGTGCTTTACAAGCTAAATTTGATGCAGCAGACAAGGATGATAGATACTTTCCTCTTTCTATATTAGAAAATGTAGAAGATGTAAGAGTAGAACCTACATTCTTTGAATTCAATTCTGGAAGAAAAGCTAAAATCAAGGAAGGTACTCGTACTTTTACTGGATTTATTCCTTTTCAAGGGCCAGAATATTTAGGTAAATTAGAAGATTGGGCTTGCTCAAAATTTGGTATTTACGTTATTGACAAATCTGGAAACTTTGTTTATGCTACTGATGCAAGTACAAAAGTAAAGGTTCAGCCAATTATGGTTGATCAAGAATCTTTTTCTGCTGAGTTAGTTAAGAAAACAGATGCAGAGCCAGTAATGATTAAGATTACATTTGACTTTAGAGAAACTGAAAAGGATTCTTTAATCAGAGCAATTGATGCTGCTGATTTAGACTTTGATGGTTTATCTTCAAGTGATGTATATGGACTATATGATATTAAGCATGTAGCTTCTTCTATATCTACTACTGGATTCACATCTACTATTACAGAGAATATCTATGGATTTGGTATTGAAGGTTTAGTAGAAGCTGATTTTGCTATCTATAATAATACTACATCTTCATCCGTAGCTATTTCTGGTTTTGCAGCAGTTGATAACGCTTATACATTTACCTTTGCTGCACAAACAGCAGCTGATGAATTGAAATTATCTGTATCCAAAGGTGGATATGATGATTCATTGATTGAAGCAGAATTAGTAACAATTCCTTAATTATGGCTAAGTTCATAAAATTAGGAAGGACTTCTTTTAATGTTGATGAGATAAAGAAGCTAACTTTTGAAGAGTTCAAAGGTTTCTTCATGGGTAAATTGGATGTTGATATGGCTAAAGCCTATGAGCAAATAACCAAAAAGAAAGCTAAATCTAAAGGTAAGAAGAAGTAGTTTTTCGTATCATAGTTTTAATTTTTTTGTCTTAAAAGGGGTGCTTTACGGTATCCCTTTTTTGTATATTTAATTTATGAAGTTTTATAGAACAATAGAAGAATTGCCAATTTGGAACTTTGATAAGATCAACGAGCAAGGTGATGTACGCTATATGTTGAAGCTGGAAGATTACTTTGATATGCCAGATAAGAATGTTGATTATGATTCATTAGTAGATCATTTCATAATGGTAAGTGATGAGTTATTTGAAAGATTTGGTGTTGATGATAGGGCAATTACTAATATGATAGAAGAAAAAGATATATTATTAATGAAATTAAAGTGGTTATCTGGTGAGACAACATTTAAAACGTCATATAAGATTAAAAGTAAGATCAAAAATGATCGGGAAGCTATGGTTGCGAATAAGAAACAAACCTTTGAAGAAAGAATAATAATGCTTGAGAGTTACTTTAAGAAAGATTTTGACGTATATAAGATGAGTGTGGCAAAATTCTACACATATTTAGAGGTATTCAAGAAGGCTAACAAATGACAATCTTTGCTAATAAATTAGATAAGTTAATAATTCAATTGGAGGAACTTCCAATATTAGCAGATATTGTAGCTGATGAGGTAATGGCTAAAGAATTTCCAGCTAAAGTAAGGCATCAGATAAAAGAAGAAGGTGAAAATGATCAAGGTCAGTTAATACAAGAAGGTTATTCTAATTATTGGGGTACAATAAGATCAGTAGCTGGATTACAGATTGAATATGTAGATTTGTATTATACTGGTAAGTTTTTGGATGGATTAACTACGGTTGAGAGTGGGGATGAATATACATTAGATTCAGATGTGGGATACTTCCAAGACTTAAAAGATAGATATGCTGGTATAATGGGCTTACAAGAAGATAATTTAGCCTTAATTATAGAAGATATAAGAAAGAAACTAATAAAAGAGTTTAGAGATGGCAGATAAGATAAGTAAAAGTGATTTGTTTGGTGATTTTAATCTTGGTGCTGAGATAGCAGCATTGAAAGAATTGCTTGGATTGGTCACTAAATTGCAGCAAGAAACACAAAAATTGGCTAAGAATAAGATCTCTGATGTATCTAAAATTGATGCATCTACGGTAGATGGGATGAAAAAGCTAATGACTGCAAAGGAAGATGCTAATAAGATAGAGAAACAAAGCATTGAATTAGATAAAGAAGCCGTTAAGCTAAAGAAACAGCTTACACAAGCAGAAGATTCAGAGGTAAAGGCTAAGATAAGGTATCAACAAGCCAGTAAGGCCCAGAAGGATGCATTGAAGGATGAAATAGTATTAGCTGATCAAAATGCTGGTACATTACAGAAATTAGCTGCATCCAATAGAAAATTAAGAAGGGAAAGAGAAGGATTGAATCTTGAAACTGCAAAAGGTAAGGCGAGATTACAAGATATCAATAAGCAATTAGACTTAAACAATAAAAGGATTCTTAGTAATTCAGATGCTTTAAAGAAGCAGAGAATGAACGTGGGTAATTATACCACATCAGTTACTCAAGGTATCCAAGCATCTGGATTATTCAGTAGGCAATTGATGATCTTACAGAGGATTCAAGCCACATTAGCAGTATTCACAAAGAAATCTGCACAAGCTACAGAAGGTGCAGCAGCAGCAAATACAGCAGCCGTAGCATCTACTGGAAGATTCTCTAAGGCATTGAAAATATTAAAGATTGCATTAATATCTACTGGTATTGGTGCTATTGTAGTTGCTTTAGGTGGATTAATTGCAGCATTTGCATCTACACAAAGAGGAGTTGATGCATTTACTAAGGTTTTAAGGCCTTTAAAGGCTTTATTTGATGTCTTTATAGGATTCATCCAAGATACTGCTTTAAGTGCATTTGATAGGCTTAAAGAGGCTATTGCGAATCCAAAAGAGGCAGTTATTGGTTTAGGAAAGGCAATTAAAGAGAATTTAATCAATAGATTCAAAGCATTAGGAGTATTTGGAGATGCATTAGCCCAGATATTTAGTGGTGAATTAGCTGAAGGATTCAAAACATTAGCCAATTCAGTAATACAATTTAATACTGGTATTACAGAAGGTATTGATAAGATGGCATCTGCTGGTGAAGCAGTTGGAGAATTTGTAAGTGAAGCAGTTATTCAAGGTGAGAAATTAGATCAATTAATTAAAGATTTTGAAAAGAAGCAGATTGAAACGGTTGTACCATTAGCAGAAGCAAGATTGGAATTCCAAAGATTAAAGGAAATAGCTAATGATCAGTTAGCAACAGATGAAGAAAGAATTGCTGCATTAGAATTAGCTGCTACTAAGCAAAGATTTATAGCTGAAACTGAAAAAGAATTGATTGATTTAAGGATTCAAGCAATGGAATTAGAGCAATCATTCAATGATACATCCAGAGAAGAACAATTGGAATTACAACAGCTAAAAGCAGAAGCTATTAGAGCAGATGAAGCAGCTACTAAGAAGATTGCTAGTTTAGTATCATTAAGAAGTGGTATTGAACTTAGAGCAGAGAAAAAGCTACAATCTGAGAAGGACAAGAATGCTAAGAAGAATGAAAAGGATGCAGAAGATGCTAAAAAGAAAGCAGAAGAAAACACTAAATTCATTATTGAATCTGCACAGAAAGAATTCGCAGAAAGAAAGCAATTATTTGATAAGGCTTTAGATCAAAGAAAGGATTTACTCAATGATGAACTGCAAGAATCTCAAGACCAAGAGAATGATTTAAAAGCATTGGCCCAACAAAGGGTATTATTTGCAGATGAATCATTAGCAGCAGAGAAGGCAAGACAAGCAGAAATCCAAAAGGAATTAGCTAAGACTGAAAAGAGAAAGCAATTATTAGCAGCTACTGAAACTGCATTGGAATTAATGGGGAGTTATGCTCAAGGTGGAAGTCAAACACCATTCCAAGATGCATTTAGTGATATTAGTAAGATGCTTGGTGCATTGAAATCTATTCAATTCTTTGCTGATGGTACTGAATCAGTATCTGGAGGTATTGAAGGAAAGGATAGTGTACCAGCTATGCTAATGCCTAAAGAGAGAGTTATTGATGTTGCTAATAACATGAAGATTGGAGGAATGAGCAATGATCAATTATCAGAATTAGCATTTAAGTATAGAACTGGAAGATTGGATCAAGATTTACCATCCATTAAAGTTGAGAAGCAGAGATTTGAAAGTAATAAAGAACTGATTAGTAGAGTTAAGGATGTAGAAAAAGCAATTAGAAACATTCCAGAAGTATCTATTGATCCTCATGCATTAGCTAACTTTATTACAGAAACGATTAGAAGGCAGAATAAGGTGGATAGAAATCATTATAAAACAAATGAAATATTCAAATAGATGGCACAATTTGATAACGTAAAGTTTGAATTATTAGGAGAATCAGAAGGTGTAAGGGATTGGCAAGGACTGCAAATCATAGCTACTTTTGACAATGATAATAACCAACCCAATATAACTACATCTGAATTAACTTTTAGCTTGGATATGGGTAAGAAGTTAATTGAGCATATTGATAATGGTGCAGTTGGAATTGGAAACGGAATATTTGAAGGTGTAGACTTTGAGATGTTTCTAAATACTCCATCTACTGATGTATTTAAAGGGATTGTAGATTTAGCTGATGATATAGAAGTTAACAGAGAGAAGAAAGAGGTAAAGGCTAAACTACTAAAATTGGATGGCTTAAATACCTTTGCTAACGTATCTGAGGCTATTACTATGGGCTTATTAGAATCAGAAGGTAAATTTAGTGCATCTGATTACGTAGATATTCCTTACATTAAAGAAACACAATTTGATTACTTTGGTACAGCTATTCTAACAATATCTATATTCCAGATAAAACAACAGCTACAACAAATAATAAAAGATATAGCAGATTTATTTGCAGATACTGGAGGTGAAGCAGCTGGATCATTATCTACTGGTTTAGTTGGTGCTGGTATAATTGGATTTGGTAAAGCAGCATCTAAAGTAATTTACTTTGCTGCAATGTTTTTTGTCCTAATAGACATGGTAAAAGAATTAATTGATACTTTATTTCCAATACCAAAGAAGCATAGAGGGATAAAGCTAAAGACAATATTAGAAAAAGGATGTGATTTTGCTGGATATGAATTTATACCAAGTAGCATGATTCCAGAGTTGGATGAGTTGTATATTCTTCCAAGAAAAACAGAAGCTGGTAGAATTAATATACCTAATTCAGAAACTGGATTGCCAGTTAGTGGTGGGCCTTTATATACGCTTGGTAAATGTGTTGGATTAGTAAAGGATCTATTCAATGCTAAGGTTAAGATTGTTGATGATAATAAAGTATATATAGAGCCATTAAAGAATAAAGGCTTTTGGGAATTAGATTCTGCTTATGAGATGCCAGCAATAAAAGTAGATATTGATAAGTATAATACCAATGAATTAGTTGGTACTAAGGTGATTAGTTTTACTATTGATAATGATAACTACTGGGATTTAGATAATTACAAGGGTACTTCTTATGAAATCAAAACATTACCAATTGCTAATACTGATTTTAGAAAGGTACTAATAAAGGGATTAACAGAATTAACATTTCCAGTAGCATTAGGAACAAGGAAGAAACAAGGATCAATACTTGAGAGAACATTTAAAACTTTTGCTAAAGTTGCTGATTCATTATCTGTAATATTTAAGGCTAATAATGATTTCTTTGGAACGGTACAAGCAGAAAGCAGAGATAGATTGCTTAGAACAAGTACAGATTTAGTAAATATTCCAAAGTTGTTAAGGCTTACACCAGAGTTAAAAATGAAGGCTGATAATAGAGATATATGGAGTGCAAAATATTTATACGATAAGTATCATTATGTAAATTCTTTCGTAGAAGAAGTAGCTAATAAGGATGAAGAAGATCATTTAAATCAGTACAAAGTTTATCAGAAGATTAAGATGAATGCATCTTTTGAGGACTTTTTAAAGATTATAAACAACAATATTGCTACTGATGAAGATGGTAATAGGGTTGTTTTTGATTCAATTTTATATAATTTTGGTGGTGGATATTGGGAAGCTGATTATAGAATTCAATACCAATACACTACTAATTTAAAAGAAACATATACAGAGCCAACATAATATGGAAGATTTTAATTATATAACTAAGATGGTAGAAAAGGCAATGGCCCAGCTACAAGATAAGATGATGGAAAACTTTGCTAAGATTCCAGAAGGTTCAATGAAAGATAAATGTAAGATTATCATGGATGAATTGAATAAGGCTATGAGAGAAGGAGATACAGAGAAGTTGGATAGTCTAAAGAAGGAATTAGTAGAGATACAAAATATACAGAAGAATGGCTAATATCAATGTAATATCAAGGAAGTTTTATAACCAGCTTGATAATGGTTCAGATTATACGCTTAACACAAGTACCTTTACTAATTTTATTAAGGGGAATAGTGGAGGAAGATACAAAGCTATTCATGATATTGGAGTAGAATGGTTTAGTACAGCTACACAAATATATAACGGTACATCTTACACAATCATAAATGGTTTTACATTTACTGCCACAGCAGATACAATTACAAGAGATAGTGGTAGTTGGATTAGTGATGGCTTTAAATTAGGTGATACAATTAAAGCAGTAACAACATCTGCTACTAATGATGGTTCTTTTACAATATCCAATATTACAGATAGTGTTATTACTTGTAGTGGTGCTGGGTTTAGCAATCAAGTAGATGGTGATGCTATTGTAGTTGGATTTACTACGCTTAATGATGTAGAATTTCAATTTGGATTGATTGAGAATAGTGAATCAATTAATTTTAATAGTAAAGTAGACGGTAACGTACAGAAATACAGATTACAAGGTGTAAGTGGTACACCAACAGCTATGGATGCAGTTGGTATTCAGAAAACATGGCAGAATGGTAGTGTTGAGGTATCTACTGGTGCTGGTAATCCAATTAATATAACTAATGGTGCATTAAATTATAGTGCTACACATACATCATTTCTGATTGAGCATGAGTTTATTTTATTTCCTACCTATTTAGATGGTGAAATAGATAACATGGTTAACGGTAATCCTCCAGAACTATGGGCCACAGATAAATGCTTAAAGTATGTATTTAGTATTTACATGGCTGCTACTTTATCTGATCCAAATAGTTTCCATTATGGGCAAGATGAATTGCTTTTAGGGAATACTGGATGGATAGATGAAACATATAACGGTAATGCTGCTAATTTTAGTATTAATTCTATTAGCTATGCAGATATATCTGGTAATCCATCTTCTGGAATAATTAGAAGTGGTGCTACAGATGTTACGGTTGTTGTAGATACAGATTTAACCATTAATACATCTACTAAATTTGCATTAACACATTTCTTATTACCAGATGAAGATCAATATAAAGGTGCATCTGTACAATCAAGCACATTAGAAGAAAACTTCTTATTTGAAAACTTTGTTTCTCAATTTGGTGCTACTGATCCAGATGGAGATATAATAAAGAATGTTGTTGGAACGGTTGTTTCTGCATCTCAAGGAAGTATTACATTTAGAGTTCAATATGATTCAGCAGATGAATTAGATAAGATTAGGGCTGGAAATTATTGTTTCTTAGGCTTATTGATCCAAGATGCAAGTACATCCAATACTCAAATGATGTTGAAGCTGGGTGTAGATGAAATGGTTGCAAGTGCTATTGGAGATGATGAATCTGGATTGATATCATTTGCAGACTTCAATTTATACCAACATCCAGAAGATGATGGAGTAGTTACTGATGGAAGTACATCTGTACAAGGATACGTAGAGGATAAATTATTATCATCATTTAGCTTTGAATTAGAAAATGGTGAAGCTGTAGTTGATAAAGTAACTGCAAGATTAGTAGCATATAATTCTAATACTGGAGATTTCTTTGATATCCAAAAAGAGGAATATGATTTTACTATTTATCCAGCAGTTGGAGGAATACAACAGATTAATTTAGATACAACAAGAGCATTTAAGTTAGCATCTGGATCTGATTTTAATAAGGTAGACTGCTCAATTACTTCTACTGGTGCTAAAGATACTACTTATCAATTTAATTGGGCCTTTTCATTTGATTGGGCAGATTATAAAGCATTGGCATCTGCTAATACTGCATTCTATGATTCATCTTTATTAAACAATGGACTTAATCAGAATTCAAGCCATTACTCAATGAATGTTGCGAATTGGGGGGTATATTTATTCTTTGATTTTGACATGAATAGCAATGGTAATATTACTACGTATAGACAGATATCTCCAGAGTTAGATGTTTCTAATTATAATGAATACATTGGTACTAATATATGGAGTGTAAGTAAGCAATTAACTAATCAAGCTGGTACAAGTACCAATAATAATATATTAGATACTGAGAATACCAAGATTAGCTTTGCATTTACTTCTTCTTTAGGAGATGTTGGAACTGATTACCAAGCTGTAATTAGATTGGAAGAGTATCAAAATGGTGGATTAAAGAACATATGGGAAATATCAAGCTATAAAGATAGATTAGTACGTGGTAATCCATTAATACCTTTAAGTGGAGAAACTTATGCAAAAGTGACTAAATCTCCAGTAGATACTTTAACGGTTGAGGCTGAAATTGATAAAGATTTAATAAATTTAGGTAGACAATACCAAGTATCTTCAAGAATATGGACTGCTTCAGCATTAGCAGAAACTTACATATTTGAAGATGGGGTTAACTATGAATTTGAGGATAGTACAGATTATGATTTTGAATAAATAATATAAAAATGGGAAAATTAACGGGTAGAAGCGCAATAGTAACAGCAGATGTAGATGAAGATTTATTGATTCACGTAGTAGATACTTCTGGAACACCAGCATCATTTAAGGCTACATTAAGCCAATTGTATGCAGTATTTCCAAAGAATAGTAGTGCTGGTGCAAGTGATGTAAATAAAGTCCCTAAATGGACTGCTGAAAATGAATTAGGTGCATCAATAATAGAAGATAATGGATCAAAGGCAACAATTGGTGGTGTGCTTAGTTTAGAAGGTACTGGGGCTGGTAAACTTAATCTTGTAAATACCGTTGCACAAGATACAAGTGGTAGTAATTACATGAATTGGTATGAATCAGATGGTACTTCAAGAAGAGGTTATTTAGGTTTTACCGATCCTAATACATTTAATATTAATGTACAAGAATCAGCTGGTACTTCACAGATTGTATTGGATGCTGATGAGATCATATTTAATTCAGTAGATGGTACAGATTCATCTACTATAACTACTGGTGTATGGCAAGGTACTCCAATAGCAGATGCTTATATAGCAGAAGATTATCTAACTGCAACAAGTGGTGCAGCACAAAGACTTGCTGTATTTGATGGTACAGATTCAGTTGAAGGAGATGCTAATCTTACTTGGAATAGTGCAGCTTTAACGGTAACTGATGGAACAGATACTACGGAAGTAAGAGATAAATTTATATCAATCAAAAGTGAAAGTGATGATGCTAACTTGTATTTATATGGATATGGTTCTGGTTCTAATTCTGGTGAAATATACTTAGCTGGATCAAGGGGTACTATTGATATACCAACAGCTACACAATCTGGAGATACTCTTGGTGAAATTGGTATTTTTGGTGCAGTACCAGGCCTTAGACAAGGTGCAAGAATCCTATTTCAAGCAACAGAAAATTATGTAGATACTTCTAACTATGGTACAAGATTTATTTTACAAACCGTTACAGATGGTTCAGCTACTTTAGTAACAAGATATACAATTGATGGAAACGGTGATCATACTTTTACTGGTAATGTTAAAGTAGATGGTCAAGCATATTCTGATATTGCAGCTACGGTTACACCATCTGCTTTAGCAGCTACTATTGATTGGGATAATGGTAATATGCAAGTATTGGATATGACGAGTAACATAAACACATTAACAATCAATAATCCTAAAGCTGGTGCATCTTACTTTATTAAGATTATACAATCAGTTGGTGGTGCTACAATTACATGGCCAGCAGCAGTTAAATGGGCAGAAAATGATGAGTATGCTGGTTCTGTTGGGGCTGGAGATATTGATGCAGTTGCATTAACGTATGATGGTGCAAATTATTTAGCAAATTATTCATTAGATTATCAATAGACTATGCAATTTCAACAGCAAATAATGGGTTTTCCATCAGTAAGGGGAAAAGAATTCGATCCAATTGCACATTCTGGATCATTAGATAGTGGTGATGATGCAATACCAGTTGCACAATACTATAGACAAAGTTTTGGTGGGTGGATAATAAATGATTCTGAAATGGGTAACAGAAAAACCCTAACTGGATTATCTATATACAAAGAAAATAGAAGTGGAAGTGGTTCTGTAGCTATGACAAACCAATATATTAAGATAGCACATTGCACAGATGGATTATTTCCAAGTGGTACACTTGATCCTACTGGTGCTACTCCATCTGCTATGAGTTTATCTAATATATTAACATTAACAGATGAAACTACGGTATATTCTGGCAACATTACTTTTACTGGCCCAACAAATGAATGGACTGATAAGATAACTTTTGATACTCCATTTAAATATAATGGATTTGATAACTTAGTTGTATTATGGATTAATGCACATGATGATTATTTCTTCAATAGATTTGAATGGGGTGTTGTTAATACTGGTTCAAGAATGTTACATCAAGAATCAGATTCTATTGATGTTGAAGATATGACTGCATCAAGGTCAACACAAATACCACAAACTAAATTCTACTACTAATGATTGATTTAACACAATTAGAAGCTGCATTAGCAGAAAAAGGTACTAAAGTTTTATTATTTGAAACTGAAGGAAGAAATAGAATTGATGGTATGTATTCTGATATAAATGATACAAAAGAGGCTATTGATCAAGTAATTATAGATATTTATTCTACTGCATCCATAAGGAGTAGAGTGGATGATGGTACTTACAGAGCAAAAATTAGCTTAACTTTAGAGTAATTTTTTACGTATATTCAACAAAAAAAAAGGTTAACATGAACAAGACTATTGAATTAACACCAGAAGAAGCTAATGGATTGATTGAAATGATGCATATTGCAGTAAAGGCAGAAGGGCTAAATGTAGCTGGATTTTGCTCTGCAATGCAGATTAAACTAAAAGAGGCTTTTAAGGTTGAAGAAACTGAGGAAGTAGAGGCATAATCATGATTATAGGTAATTTCACAGATACAGATCCAGCTTCACAAGGTGGATACTTGGATAGGTTAATAGCTACAGCAATACAATTACCTACACAGCCATCATCTCCAACATTATCATTAACAATACCAGAAACTTGTTGTGATTGTTTAGGTGTATTTGGAGGTGGTTCTGAGGATTATCAGAATGATAAATCCACATTCTTTTATAGAAGATCACAAGCAACAGATACAATTACGCTAAAGCTAAAGAAAGATGGTACTGAAGTAGCTACAATTACAGATAATACTTATGGTACGCTGTATGATTTTGGTACTTGGACAACAGAGCCACAGAATAATTACAAGATATTTATTATTGATTGGGATGATGTTTATACAGCTTTTGGTAATGGAGTATATTTAATTAATGCTGAATACTCTGTAATTGGAAGCACATTTGAGATACCAAGCCAAGAGTTTAAGCTACAAGAGTATAGTGATTATAGAGCAGATGGAACGGTATCATTTGCATGGACTCAGAATGGTAGAATTAGGAATAGTGAATTTGATTATACTGGTTTAGATATTACTCAATACATCAGATTAGATGGTAAATTTGGAGGATGGGAGCCAGCATTAGAAAAGGATGAAATAATCTATTCTAATTATGAGAGAAAGCAAGTACAAGATGAGATAGTAAATAGCTATTCATTCCAATCTAAATTAGTAGATAGCTATATTTCTAAGCTACTGATCAATGATATGATGTTAGCAGATTCAATCAATGTAACAGATTTCAACCTATACAATCACAGAAAAGATTATATTAACTTCCAATTAAGGCAAGATGAGGTATCAATTGAGGAATTTCCATCAAGTGATAAGGCTGTTTTAGATTTGAAGTTTACTGATAAAGTTAAAAATCATTTAAAACAGCAATAATGGAAGCACCAAAGAATTCAATGGCATGGTTGCCAATTATAATACCAGCAGTAACATCATTCATGGTAATGTATTATGGTGCTAACATGGAAGAAAAGAAGCAAACTGATGAAAAGCTATTGCAAGAAGTGCAGAGCATTAATAAAGAATTGCATGAAACTAATGTAACATTCAAAGGAATCCAAGTTGAGGTACAGCATTTATCTGAAGGTCAAAAGAAGATGGAAAAAAGAATTGATAGAATAGAGCAAAGGATTAGAAGATGAGGCTGGAATTAATAAGGCATAAAGATAATGGTATTCAAACTACTGGTACTTTATCTATTTGGGATGAAGATGTAGTTATTTATACTTGTAAAACTCTTGAATTACCTTATAAGGACAATGCTAAGAACATAAGTTGTATTCCAGAGGGTAAGTATCCAGTTAAGCACAGAGAGAGCAAGAAATACGGTAAGCATCTCCACATCCAGAAAGTGCCTAATAGAACATATATATTGATGCATTCTGCTAATTTCTTCCATCAACTTGAAGGTTGTATAGCAGTTGGAAAGGAATTTATGCATATAGATGATGACCAGCAGATTGATATTAATGCATCCAAATTAACATTAAAAAGAATTGTATCTTTATTAGAAACTGATGAAGAGCATAAAATTGTAATAAAAGATAAGATCATGATGGATAAAAAACAATTATTTACAAGTATTAAAAAAGGTGCAAAAGAAGGATTAATTTCTTTTAGCCTTAATATTGGTAAAAATAAAAAAGATGGTGGAGAGAATCCAAAAGGCAAATTAAATAAGCCAAGACTTATAGCTATGGTAGTAAGCCAAGTAGCTAAATACTTTTTAGCCTATAAAGGTGTAGAGTTTATTGCACCAGAAGAAGTGGATGTAATAGTAAATGGTATTTTAGGCTTGTTCTAATATATACTTTGTTCAACCTTTGGCCCCTTTTCTTTATAGTTAAGGGGCTTTTTTGTATATTGGCGTAGGTGGTTGTTTCAATGGGATGACTATTTTTGTTCTATTGGGAGAGGGGTAATTTTCGGATTATCCCTCTTTTTTTTGTTTTATTATAAAATAGTTTTGTTTTTAATAAAATTAATTCTATATTAGAGTATTCAAAAAAACAAAACAATAGAACGATGACAATTTACACAATCAAAGCAAAAGTAAACGGAAGAGTAGAAAACCTATGGTCTGGTTACACTATGAAAGAAGCAAGAAGAGTTTCAGCTAACTATAATAAGAATATTCCATTTGGAGGAGAAAATTGTTGGATATGGAACAATGACGAGGACAGAATAATGCTATAATAAATAACAAAGGGGGGTGAGATTCCCCCAATTTACAAATATGAGCAAGAAACTTAATGCCCTTATCAAGATGATTCAAAAGATTGATACATCAGAAAAATTATTTTTAGGAGAATTATTAATTGAGAGAATGAGAGATAATCTTAATGATGATGAATACGCAGAAGCAACATTTACATTAGAATTACAAAGAATTAAAACAGAGATTTTATTTATTTAAATTTATTATTATGATCAAAATTATTGCAACAGAAGGAAACACTACAAAATGGGAGCCAGTAGAAGCTGGAACGCATTTAGCAAGATGTGTAAGAATGGTACACATCGGAACGGTTATGGAAAGCTATGCTAATGAGCCAGCTAAACCAAAGAACAAAGTATTCTTAACATGGGAATTTCCATCAATGTTAATTGAAGGTGGTGAGTATGATGGTAAGCCAAGAGTTATATCTAAAGAATATACCTTGAGTTTACATCCAAAGACTACCTTATGTAAGCATTTAGTAGCATGGAGAGGTAAATCTTTTAGCCCAAAAGAAGCAGAAGCATTTGATATTACTAAACTACTTGGAGTAGCTTGTATGATTACGGTGGTACACAATGAAGTAGGTGATAAGGTTTATGCTAACATTGGAACAATCTCTGGATTACCAAAGGGATTAGAAGCACCAGAACAAGTATTAGAGAGTTTAGCAGTTAATGCTACTAATATTGATGAGCATTCTGATAGCATCCCAGATTATATAGTTGAGAAACTTAAAACATCTACTGAGTTTTTAGCATTGGCAGAAACACCAACAGCTCAAGAGCCAGTAGTTAAAGAAGAAGAGGAAGAAGAATTACCATTTTAATTTAGTGTAGGGAAGGGGGTGCATCCTCTTCCCTTTTTAAAAAGTAGAACAATGGAACTAATTAATTTAATAGATGAGCAGATTATTACCAAGAGTGTAATAGCTGACATAGTAGAAGAAGCAGTTAATGCTGTAAAAGAAGGCCACATCGATCCAATGGAAGCAGCCATTAGATTAAAAGCCAATGAAGAGATCCTAAAGGACATTAGAAAGCAATTAGATGACTTAATCATAGATCAAGCAGAACAATATGCCAAAGGTGAGAGATTCTTACAAGGTGTAGAGTTTAATGTTGTTAATGGAAGAAAGGCATATGATTTCTCTGATGATGCTGAATGGGCTGAATTAAAGGCTAAAATAAAAGCCAGAGAAGAATATTTGAAAGCTAAACCCGATTTTGATCCAGAAACTGGAGAGGCTAATCCAACAAAGATTAAATACGGTAAGGATTATTTAACAATAAAATTTCCAAAGTAATGAGAAAGGAAGAATTTTTTGATGCATTAGACAAGGGCTTGTTCAATTTGACAGCCCTTGCTAAGATGATTGGGATTACCAATCCAACAATGTACTCCAAAGCTACAAGCAAGAAGTTTAAGCAATGGGAGATAGATAAACTAATTGATGCTGGTTTAATTATACCAGATAACCTATTAAAAGATTGGGGTGATTATGTAAGGGATGAATTTATGTCTAATAAGACTACTGAACTTAGTGATGATACTATTTATAATTTAGAATTTGATAAATTTCTGCTGTATGCCAAAATATAAAGAAGAAAGAAGTGGATACATCTTTAATGATAAAAACCAGTTGCTATTTGTTACTGCTGGATATGATAACATAAAAGACATAGTATGTAGAATCCAATTGTTTCTATTAGAAGTAGATATGGATTTTGGATCTGAGGCAATAAGAAGAGCCATATATTCACCTAAGTTATTCCAAGACAAATTTTATTTCAGCTTAAAAATATCAGATAAATATGAAGGCTGAAGTACAAATCCATTATAAGATTTCCAAACAAAAAGATTGGAGATTTGCATCCATTAGACTTAATAATCTATCAATGGATTCAGTAATATTCATTATTGAGAAGAGGCTAAAGATGATGCATCCAGATGAAGAGAAAAAGATTGATTATAAAATTATTGGAATTAGTTGATATGAAAGAAACAATTAGAATATACGCTGAAGAGATAGTTAACATAGTAAACAAATCAGATAGCAATTTTGATGCAATAGAACAATTAGAAGATTTACTATGCAAATTGATAAGATAATAGAGCATTTTAAAAAGAATGGGATACCTAAAGGCCCAATACGCTATAATCAATGTACGGTAATCCAAGATCCAGCTAAGATGGTTGAAAGCCACATTAGATACTTAAAGCAGAATCCTAAAAAAAAGCATTTTTTACCATATTATAAAAGACTTTATTTTTTGGTAGGGATTTCTCCGACAATCGACAAAGTTTAGTACCGAATTAGTCAAAGCTACAAAAAGCAATATTGAAAAAAATTTTGATTTACTTTTTCGTGGAAAACTTTGTCTTTTTTGTCTGAAATAAAGGAAAGATAGAGTATCACTAAGTTTCCTTTCCGACAAAGTTGCGCCAATCAAGAGCCAAACTTGACAGAAGGATTTATTATTTAGATATTAGAACAAAATTAGAACAAAATATGCAAGTAACTATTTTCAAAAACATCCATAGTACAGCTACTGGATTTGACAGAACACCAGAATTTATCTTTGATAGGATACGAAATGGAGCCTCTGAGGCCTTAATTAAGGAAATAAGGGGTAAGACTACCAAAACTGAAAAGAATGCCCTTAAAAAGAATTTACCGAGCATCTGCTGGAGTGGTAGGTTTAAAAACAGATCAGATATTGGATTGCTTGAGCATTCTGGATTGATATGTTTAGATTTTGATGGCTTTAAAGATGAAGAGAGCCTTAAAGATTGGAAGCTAATTACAGAAGGTGTAGAGTTTACTTATGCATCTTTTATATCTCCATCTGGAGAAGGATTAAAAGTAATAGTAAAGATTCCACAATGTAATAAGGATGATCATAAGCTATACTTTGAGGCTTTAGAAGACTTTTTCCAATCTCCACATTTTGACGTATCATCTTCCAACATCAGTAGAGTATGCTATGAATCTTATGATCCAGAGATTTATGTAAATGAGGATTCTACTATATGGGAGAAGATGAAAGAAGAGGATATAATGATTACTGCTGAAGTAGATCCTCCATTGATTCTTAAATCTACATCCAAGATTATACAGAATATTTTAGTGTGGTTCAATAAGAACTATAATATGCAAGAAGGTGAAAGGAATGAGAATCTATTTAAGTTAGCTGCTGCATTATCTGACTATGGAATAAATCAATCAGAAGCAGAGCATTTATCTTATCAGTATATCAATAAGGACTTTACAGAGCAAGAAATTAATACCATTATTAGATCAGCTTATAGAAGAGGTAGTGTAAATTTTGGTTCTAAATTCTTTGAAGATAGAAGTACATATAATAAGATAGAGGATAAGATTAAGGATGGAAGAACACATAAGGATATTGTTGCATCCTTTACAGATTATACTAAGGTAGAAATAGAAGATGCCATAAGCCAGATTAAAGTAGTAGCATCTACGGTTGAGTTTTGGGATTTTGATTCTAAAGGTAAAATAAGATTAAGACCACATAAATTTAAAGAGTTTTTAGAGCAGAATGGTTATGCTAAAATATATCCATCTGGTTCTGAGATTCCAGTTTTTATTGAAATGGATTCTAATATAGTAGATAATACATCTACACAAAGAATAAAGGATTTTGTACTTAATTACTTAATGGATAATAGTGCTGATTTTGGAATGAAGCCGTATGATTACATGGCAGATAATCCTAATTACTTCTCAGAGAAATATCTATCATTACTTGATTCAGTAGATATAAACTTCAAAAGAGATACTGCTGATACTTGCTATCTATACTATCAGAATTGTGCATTGGAGGTAACAATGACTGAAGTAAAAGAGATTGATTACATGAATCTGAATGGCTTTATCTGGAAGAAACAGATAATACAAAGAGATTATAAAGCAGTTGATCATCATAATGCAGAGTATAGGAAATTTATCTGGCTTATAGCTGGTCAGAATAATATGAGGTATAATAGTTTTAAATCTGTAATTGGATTCTTCCTACATTCTTATAAATCTGCTGGTAAGAACAGAGCAGTTATCTGTAATGATGAGGTTATATCTGATAATCCAAATGGTGGTAGTGGTAAGGGCTTATTTGCTCAAGCATTAGGTAAGATGAAGAATTTATCAATCTTGGATGGTAAGCAGTTTAACTTCAATAAATCATTTCCATTCCAGACCGTAGGAGTAGATACACAGATACTGGATTTTGATGATGTATCTAAGAATTTCCCTTTTGAGAATATGTTTAGCTTGGTAACTGAAGGAATAACATTAGAAAAAAAGAATAAGGATGCTATTCATATTCCATTTGCTGATACTCCAAAGATACTAATGAGTACCAATTATACTATCGGTGGAGTTGGTGGATCATTTGAAAGAAGAAAGTTTGAAATAGAATTTAGTAGCTACTTCAATGTAAGATATACTCCAGCAGATGAATTTGGTAGGCAGTTATTTGATGATTGGGATGATGCAGAATGGCACATATTCGATAACTATATGATCCAATGCTTACACTACTTCTTAGAGAATGGATTAGTATCTCATGATTTTGTGAATCTTCAGAAGAGGAAGTTTATCAAGGATACATCATTTGATTTCTATGAATGGGCAATGGATGAGGATAATATCAAGGTTGGTCACAGCTATGTTAAGAAGCAATTATACAATGATTTTACTGATGAGTATAATGATTACAAGAAATGGCTAACACAAAATAAGTTTTCTGGATGGGTGCAGAAGTTAGCTTTATACAAGGGTGTATTCTATGATGGTAAGAAGAAGAATCAATTTGATGAACGCTGCCATATGCTATTAAAGAATGATCCTAATGAAGTAAGCATAGAAGTACAAGAAGAAGAAATTGATGAATTACCTTTTTAAATTATGAAAAAAAAAGATAACAAGAATATATTTTGTAGTGTATCATCTGGATATTCATCAGTTATGATGGCTATAAAATTAAAAGAATGGTATCCAAACCATAACATAATTAATGTAATGGCTAACACAAGTAAAGAACGTGAAGAAAGCCTACATTTTATGAATGAATGTGATAAGCATTTTAAATTAAATTTAGTTTGGTTAGAGGCTAATTTTCATGAAAAGGGTATAGGAGTTACTCCAAACATAGTTACTTATGAAAACCTAAAACGAAATGGAGAAGTATTCGAGGAAGGAATAAAAAAGTTAGGAATACCAAGTAAGGTTAATAAGTGGTGTAACAGAGATATGAAGCTAGAGATTTTAAGGAAATACGCTAATAGTATTTTCGGTAAAGATAATTATTCTGTAGCTGTTGGAATAAGAGCAGATGAAATTGACAGAGTTAGAAAAGACTATAAAACTAATAATGTTTTTTATCCTTTAATGGATCGCAAAATAAGCAGTAATGATAGAAATAGATTCTGGAAAGACCAATCTATTAAAATAACTATTCCAGCTTATAAAGGCAATTGTGATTTATGCTTTGCTAAATCTAACAGAAAGTTAATGACTATTATAAAAGAAGATACTAATTTGATTGAATGGTGGGATAGAATGCTAAAAGATTATAGTCAAATTACAATAGAAGGAAAGCCAAGTTATAATGATTTATTAAAAGAAAATAACGGAATGTCTTTTTACAGAAATTATAATACAATTCAAGATTTAGTAAAGATGGCACAACAACCATTTAGCAAAGCCACAGATGAATATATCTATGAGAATGATTTATTTGATTTAGAAGATGATTGTGGATCTGGATGCCAAGTATTTTAAAACTACCTTTTTAAATTATAATTATGAATGTACTAAGTTTATTTGATGGAATGAGTTGTGGGCAAATTGCTCTCAACAGATTAGGAATAAAGTATGATAATTATTTTGCATCTGAAATAGATAAATATGCTATGGAAGTTACTAAAAATAATTATCCTAATACTAAACATATTGGTAGTGTAGTAGATGTAAAAGGTGAAGAGTTACCAGAGATAGATTTATTAATTGGTGGATCTCCATGTCAATCATTCAGCTTTGCTGGTAAGATGAAAGGAATGAGTACCAAGAGTAATGAAAAGATTTTATCCTTAGAAAGATACTTGGAATTAAAAGAAAATGGGTTTGAGTTTGAAGGGCAATCCTATTTATTTTGGGAATTTGTAAGATTACTAAAAGAAACTAAGCCAAAGTATTTCTTACTTGAGAATGTAATGATGACTAAAGATTGGGAATGGGTAATAACTAAAGAATTAGGAATACATCCAATTGAGATTAATTCAGCTTTAGTATCAGCACAAAATAGAAGAAGATTATTTTGGACTAATATAGGATTAATACAAAAAGGATTATTTAGTGATTTAGTGCCAGGCATCCAACAACCACAAGATAAAGGAATACTATTGAAAGATGTATTGGAGGATAAAGTAGATGATAAGTATTGGGTATCTGATAAGAAGATTGATTACATCAAGAGACAAGATAGCGCTAAAAGAATGCTTGATGATACTAATAAATCTAAGTGTTTAATTGCAAGTTACCACAAAATGGGTAGAGATAATCAATATATAGTTGGAGGTGATTTCAGACTTGATGAGGGATTTAGATGGAGAGATAATGGTAAAACTGGAACATTAGCAGCAAGAGGTGGAGTTGGTAATGATATAACTGGTAGACCATTAGCCAACATAAATAATAAAGTTAGAAGATTAACACCAACAGAATGTGAGAGATTGCAAACCGTACCAGATGGATATACAGAAGGAGTATCAGATACACAAAGATATAAGATGCTTGGTAATGGTTGGACTATTGATGTAATTTGCCATATATTTTCTTTTTTATAAATTTTTTTATATATTAGTAAAACTATGAACAAAGAACAATTAAAAAGCAAGCTGGATATGGTCAAGGATTATATTAAGTTTAATACAGATGCAGAGAAGATTGCTGATATCTGTAACAACAATCCACATCAGCAGATCGGATATTATTTAGGGGCTTTAAAGCAGATTAAAGCTGATTTAGAAGTTATTAAAGAGATGTTAGATGAGCAATAACCATCTCAAGGAATTTTATAAGGGTGCTACTGCTGGTGTTTACTATGTGGTATGTACTCTTTTATTTGCCTATATAATCTTAATGGCAGTTATTTAAAACAATAGAACAATGAAGTTATTAGATAGAACAAAATCAAAAACTTACAAAGTTGCATCAGCTGGTGCAGAATTAGCAGAAGGTAACCTATATCATTTTGGATATATAAACGAACAGAGAAGGGTGATTGGATCACGTGGAGTAGTTTATAAAAGGTTAAATGATAAAGAGGTAATCATCAAAACCAAATCAGAAATATCTTACGCAGATCATTTTGTTGATTTTGGAACGGTTTATGGTGAAGAACAAGAGGATAATAATCTAAAGGAATATGTGGATATAATGATCATGAATGAATCAGAAAAGACAAGATTTACTTTAGAAGCTGTAATTTTTGAGAAGGCCAGAATTAAGAACATAGAAGATAAAATTAAAAGGCTTCGATATAAGCTATCTGTTCAAAGTAATAAAAAAGAATTCCCACAGATAAAGAAACAGATTGAGCAATTAAAAAGTGAGATATAATATGATGAACTTTGATGAAACTAATATAAGAGTACTTGATGATGAAGATGATAATAAAGTACTTTGTGATTATGCAGCAGAACAAATTAGAGCATATCTAAAAACATTTGGTCAATTACCAAAAGATAAGCAAGTTTTTACTCATCCAGATACTGATTGTTATTATATCCATATTGAAATAATTGATCCAATAGAAAATATGATTTTTTGCTTTTTAGATTATAGTGCTGGTTAACATGATTCAATTATATCCATATCAAGAGCAGTTAGTTACTAATCTTAGACAATCATTCATCAATGGTAATAAAAGAGTAGTGCTAACTGCGCCTACTGGGGCTGGTAAAACGGTTATGTTTAGCTATATGATAGCACAGCACATCAAGAAAGGTGGTAAGGTATTAGTTTTAACTGATAGGAAGAAACTACTGCATCAAGCTACCTCATCATTCCATCATTTTGGAATTGATCCACAGCATATAACAGCAGATACTAAGGGTATCAGCAATTCAAGTTGTACCGTTGCAATGGTAGAAACGCTGTACAGAAGAAGAGAGGCTTACAAGGCTTTTATTGAATCATGTACAATGATCGTAATAGATGAGGCACATAAGACTTGCTTTGAAAAGCTATTTGAGTATTTCAATCCTAATACATTTATCATTGGTGCTACTGCTACACCATTTAGAACTGGTCAGCAATCTTCTATGGATGTATATTATCAAGATATCATCCAAGATATAGATACAATTGATCTACTAAAAATTGGTAAGCTATCTAAGTGCAGAACATTTGGAATAGATGTACCATTGGATAATGTAAAAAAGACTGCTGGAGATTTCAATGGGAAATCATTAGGCCAAATGTATGATGAGAATCGAATCTATGATGGTGTAGCTGAGAATTATATTAAGCATTGCAATAATACTAAAGCTATTTGCTTTGCATCAAGTATTCAATCTGCTGAGAGGTTATACCATGAGTTGATGCAGAAGGGCCTACAATGCTATCTAATCCATTCTAATAAGCCAGATAAGGTAAATGATGGGATCTTGGAGTACTTTGGTGACTGCAAGGCTAATGAAACTAATATCTTGATCAATGTAGGAATATTAACAGCTGGATATGATTGCCCAGATATTCAAACGGTTATTTTATACAGAGCCACAACATCTCTACCTTTATTCTTGCAGATGGTTGGAAGGGGATCAAGAATTACTCCTAATAAAGAATCATTCATCTTACTCGATTTTGGTAACAATATCAAGAGGCATAACTTCTGGGAATCACCACGTATTTGGGATCTAAAGAAGAAGAAGAAAGCAAAAGGTGTAGCACCTATAAAAGAATGCCCAATGTGCGAATCATTCCTACCAGCATCAGCTAAAGAATGTGGTTATTGTGGACATGAGTTTAAGGAAACACCAGAAGAAAAATTAACTAAAAAGATTGCTGAGTTAAAAGAGTTATCAAGAAATGATATTTTAGAACAAGACTTAAAAGATAAGGTATTGCTATGTAAAGCAAAGGTAATATCTCCATTTTGGGTTTTACACAATCTAAAAGATATTGAAGAAGCCAGAATTTTTTGTACTTTAATGGGGTATAAAAAAGGTTTTGAGTATGCAAACAAAAATAGATTCCAAGTTTTCAAGTAGTGAAGATAGAATCCAAGCATCATGTTATACATGGTTTCACAATACATTTCCAGATTACAGAGGATTACTTTGCTATAATCTTAATAATTCTGCTAATGCTATACAAGGAAATAAGAATAAAGCAATGGGTGTACAGCCTGGTAGGGCTGATTTCACCTTTTACTTTAAGGGTAGAGCATTCTTTATTGAGATGAAAACACCAAAAGGAAAGCAACAAGAAATACAGAAGAAATGGATGATCAATATGCTACATAATGGCTTTGAATATCACATCATTAGAACAAAGGAAGATTTTAAAACACTAATAAACAATATTACCAATGCTTAAAAATTTATTGACTCTTACAGATTTTATGAACAATAAGGGTGGAGTTACCGTAAAAAGAGGTGAGTATATCTATGGAGATTATATATTTATCTTAGAAAATCAGAATGATGTACCATTTTTTGAATCTTGGAATTATTATGTGGCTATTATACAAAGCTACTTAACAGAAGATACTAAGTATATAAGAAAGGTAGATATACAAAGAAACAGATTAGAATTAATATTATCACAAAATAAGTAGAAATGGCAAACATTAAATTTTTTAGAAAAGGAAATTATGTAGTAATTGAAGATTCAGTTACTGGTTTATATCATGAAGAACATGCATCTAATGTATATGTTAAAAAGAAATTAGCAGCAGATACTTCATATTACATTACATTAGGTACTCAAGTGCAGTACAATGTACAGCCAATAGCAGAGATTCAAGATGAATCTGGATCAGTTTATTCTCAAGCAGCTTTTGAAAGGCTATATCAAGAATGTACTGGGCAAGAGTTAACAGATGTATCTACAGCATCATCTAAGGCTTCTGTAACTGCATCTAATGCATCTCAGCAATTAGTAGCAGCTAATCCAGATAGAAAGGGTGTATGGATTTCAAATTTATCTGATAAGAAGGCTTACATCTCATTTGGAAGTGGTGATGCTACTGAAGCAGATGATTCATTAATTATTGCTGATGCATCAGCTTATATTGCTACTACTGAAGAGATCAGAGTAATAGCAGAATCTGGAGTGGCTGGTAAGATTGTAGCAAGAGAATTATTATAATATGATTAAGGGAGATAATATTTTAAACGTAGGTACTCCAGCTGGTGGTGGAATTAGCATTATTGCTGCTGATCCATCTTCTTCTGGTGGTGGTGGTGGAGATAATCCTCCTATTACTGATAATCTTAGTCTATTGTTACGGCCAGATGTAGATGTATATTCAGATGCTGGTGTTACTCCAGCAGTTGCTGATGATAACATAAGACAAATGAATGACCAAAGCGTTACTGGTAATATATTAACACAAACAGTTGGAATTTCACAGCCTATTCTAAAAGAAGGTATTTTTGGAACTGGTATAATGTCAATTCAAGCTGTTAATGATTGGTTAAATTTCAGTATTGATGTAGACATACCAAATACACAAAATAGCTGGAGCCTTTATATGACTTATAAAAAAGCAACATCACACGATATATATGGTGCTTTAAAATTAAATGGTACAAATGGAAGAACTGAATGGTTATCACACGAACATCAAGTAAAAGATACAAACGGTTCTGCAAGAGATATTATTTATTCTGAAACAGACACTAATCCAAGAATTGTTACATATACACTTGATAGAGGTGCTAATGAATTTAAAATGTATATTAATGGTTCTTATATAGGAGAAGAAACTAGTTCTTCTGTAGTAAACTGGCCAGTTAAATTTGATAGAGTATATGCACATAGTACAAGAACAGTAAATTATGGAGATATATTATCCTATGATGCTACACACGATGCTACACAAGTTGCACAAGTTGCTGATTGGATAAATGGAAGATATCAAATATATTAATATGAAAGCAATATTATTTACACAAGAAGATACAGAAGGATTTAACGCATTGCAAGAAAGGATTCATCTACATTTATTATCTAAAGTAGGAGTGGATGGATTCCATTACTCTGCTGATTGTTGGGCTGATGTTGAAGAGGCTTATGTATATGAAGATCAGCTATGTCTGCCAGTTAATGAGTATGAGCCAGTTAGATATAGCTATCTATTGGAAGTATTAACACAAGAAGAAAAAGATTCAATTGTAGATGTACCCGTCAGTGACGAAAATATTGAGTAAAACTAAGGATAAGAAAGGCTTAGAATCTTGGAGGGCATCAGTTGGTGAAGCTGAAGCTGATAGGATTATACAAGAAGCATTCAAGAGAGGCAGATTATTAGATGAAAACGTACAATTATACGCAGATCAAAACCAATCTAATAATGCCCTCTTGGATGACTTCTTAGAGCCTTACACTATCAAAAGCACAGAGCAGCAAGTAGTATCTGAAAAATACTGCTATGAGGGCCGTTATGATGCTATATTAGTTAGAAATGGTATTACCTACATCAATGACTTTAAAACGGCCTCTAAGCCAAAGAAATTAGAGTACATCGAAGATTATAAGTTACAGATTGGGGCTTACTATGGGGCCTTACTTGAGCAAGGAATAATGATTGATAGAGGAATTATTGCTATATTTACTGATAAAAGCTATCAAGAATTTATATTTTTAGGGGCTGAAATGAGGCAGTTTTATAAGAGATTCCTAAACAGATTGAAGGAATATTACGTATTAGTAAATATTGAAAATGGCTAACACATCTGGACAATATAAAAAGCAGCTAATTGATGCAATGGAAAAATGCTTAGGTATAGTTACTCAAGCGTGTAAGAAAGTTGGTATATCCAGAACTACTTACTATGAGTATTACAATACTGATGCAGACTTTAAGAAGGCCATTGATGATATCGATAATGTTGCATTGGATTTTGCTGAATCATCCTTGCATGAGCAGATTAAAGATAAGATTCCAACATCCACAATCTTCTACTTAAAGACAAAAGGTAGAAAAAGAGGATATATAGAAACTAAAGATATTACTAATAATGGTGGATCATTTACTAATCCATTTGAAGGACTTACTTTAGAGCAGCTGGAGAAATTATCAAAATTGAATGATGATGATACATCTGAAGATATTGATTAATGCTATTACTACTAATAAACCAGCTTTAATGATGGCAATACTTAAAGGAAAAGAGTATTATCATAGACCATTCTCTGTCTATTTAGCAATCATAATTTTACAAATAAGAAAGAAATTTTAGTTTTTTAGTAACTTTTATTAGTTATTCTCGTTTACTTGTTATATATTTGATTCATCAAAGGACAAGTAAAACACACAATTATGACTTCAGTAACATTTAACAAAGCAGTAACAGTATTAGAAGAGACTAACTCGGGAGCTAAAGTATTTACTTTTAAAAAGAAGGCTGATTTCTTTGAGTGGGTTTCTAACTGTTCTTCTTTCGAGATGTTTGCAAGTGTTAATATTAACAGTGTAATCAAAAAGTTAGAAGCTAAAGGATTCAGCGCTGTTATTGATGAGTCTTTCGGTTTTGAGTGGGAGGCTAAAATAACTTTTAACAAATAAACAATAGGACTTATGGAACAATGGATAGTATTTAGCAATGGAGTAAGAGGTATTATGAAAGGAATGGTAGTATATGCTGATAGCATGGATGATGCAAAGCAGAAAGCCAACACACTAAAGCCAGTTAGCTGGGATACACTTAATTGCTTTTGTAGATTCGTTAAGGATGAAACTAATCCTTTTAAATCAAAGATATTCCAAGTGATTAGAAAGGATGATGGATCAGAATCAATCATCAATCAAGACTTATTAAGTATAGAAAATTATGAGTATCTTTCGTTTGTCGGATGATGAACTTAGAGATTATATATCAATACCTAATTGATTCTGGAACTTATGAGATTGAGTTTTTGGATTATGATGGTAATAAGCAGACCAGAATATTTGAATACTGGAGGGTATGGAAGGAAGGGGAGAATACAGAAATCTCCCTTTTTAAATCTGAATGTACAGAATATAATATATGGGTAGAAACATCTATGGGAGAAGCTAATGAAGATTCTAAGATCATTAAGATAGATGACAAATAAGGAGATAAGGAGATACGCTAAGATAACAGCAGCACAGAAATCCTTTTGGCATTTCCAGAAGGCTCTTTATCCAGATTTCTTTACAGATGATAAAGCACATCTAAAGACTTTATCAGATACATTACAAGCAATTTATGAGGGCAAAGTAAAGGATGCAGATGGCAATCCTATCAAGAGGGTGATGGTTAACATGCCACCAAGACATGGTAAATCATTTAGCTTAATTAACTTTGCTGCATGGGTATTAGGTAAAAGCCAAAGCAATAGAGTGATTGCAGTATCCTATAATTCATCATTAGCTGGAAGATTCTCCAAAGGTGTTAGAGATACAATTGATACTGAAAACTTAGAGTTTAAGAAGATTGGTATGAATGATATCTTTCCTAATGTCAATATTAAGTATGGTGATTCATCCAATTCAATGTGGAGTTTAGAGGGCCAACATTTCAACTATCTTGGTACTGGTATGGGTGGTACTATTACTGGTATTGGTTGTAACATTGGTATTATTGATGATCCAATTAAGAATGATAAGGAAGCATTTAATGATAGGATACTTGAAGAGCATTGGAAATTCTATACAGATACATTCCTATCAAGATTAGAGCAAGGTAGTATCCAGATCATTAACATGACAAGATGGGCTACTAAAGACTTATGTGGAAGGATATTAGAAACTGAAGCAGATAGATGGCACATCTTGAAGATGGAGGCCTATAAGGATGGAAAGATGTTATGCCCAGAATTATTAAGCTATGAAGATTATGCTGATAAGAAGAGTAAAACATCTCCAGCAATCTTTGGTGCTAACTATATGCAAGAGCCAGTTGATGAGATGGGAAGGATGTATAAAGACTTTAAAACCTATTCAGAATTACCAGAGGGACAGAGATTTAACTATACAGATACAGCAGATACTGGATCAGATTACCTTTGTAGCATCAATTATCTGATTAATAATGATCAAATTTATATCTTAGATGTGCTATATACCAAGAAATCTATGGAATATACTGAGCCAGCAGTAGCTAAAATGCTTGAAAAGGATGGTATTTTGAGAGCAAAGATAGAAGCAAATAATGGAGGAAGAGGCTTTGCAAGGAATGTAAAAAGGCTTTTAACCAATAATTTTACCGTTATTAAGACATTTACGCAAACTAAAAACAAGAAATCTCGTATATGGTCAAATAGTTATTGGATTGAAGAGAATGTATTTTATCCAGAAGGATGGGGAAATATGTGGGGTGAGTTTTACGCTTCAATGAAGAATTATAAAAGGGAAGGGACAAATAATCATGATGATGCACAAGATTGTATTACTGGATGTGCTGAACAAGTTAACAAGCCTAAAAGAATATTCAAATAAATTTGTAAATTAGTGCAATGAATCTAATACAGAAAGCAATACAATTCTTCCAAACAGATACCAATAGGAAGATAAATTGGAATGAATTCTTTGGCTTTGATAAGGATAATCCAACAGCAAACTTTACTGAGTTTATTAATCAAGGGTACTCAAGAAGCCCAGATTTAAAGCCAATAGTAGATAAGATTGCTAATACTACCTCATCAGTTAAGTGGTGTGTATATGAAGAAAGGAATGGAGAGTTAATCAAGGATGAAAGCAGTAAGTTAAATGATTTACTTTATTCTCCTAATCCTAATCAGACATGGAATGAATTTCAATTTGGTTTAGTGGTTAATTTAGCATTAACTGGTAATGCATTAGCAAGAGGTATAGATTCTATTGGGCTTGGTGCAGAAGGTGCATTTAGGCAATTAGAAGTATTATATACTCAAGGAATTACTCCAAATTTAGATAGCAATTATAATATAATTAGCTACAATTATGTGATTGATAGAATAGATACTACCTATTCAGCAGAAGAAATTATCCACATGAAGTATTTTAATCCTACAGAGAAAGGATTAATGAGTGGAATGGGATTATCTCCATTACAATCTGCTGTATATCCATATAGAACTTCATTAAATCAATGGGAAGCCAGTAGTAATTTATTGAAGAATAAAGGTGCAATCGGATTTATCTCCAATGAATCTGATGATGTATTAGATGATCAAGAATTAGATTCAGCACAAAAAGCATTCGATTCTAAGATTGGTGGTGCATCAAACTTTGGTAAATCAATTATTACACCATCCAAGATGAAGTATAATCCTATGGGGATGACTGCTGCTGATATGCAGATTATTGAGATGGGTGTTAAGACATTAAGAGCAATCTGTAATGTATATGGAATTGATTCATCTTTATTCAATGATCCAGCTAATAAAACATTCAATAATAGGAGGGAAGCAGAGAAAGCATTGTGGACTAATGTTAACATTCCAATCCTTAGAATGATGGAAGCATCTTATAATAGATCATTTGTTGAAAGCTATTCTAAAGAGGAAGGTAAAAACTTATGCCTTAAGTTTGACGTATCAGATGTTGAGGTTCTGCATGAGGACAAAGATAAAAAGGTAGATAGAGTAATTAAGCTATTAGAAAGTGGAGTTATAACAATAGAACAAGCACAAGAAATGGTTGATATAACTGATTAAGATGAGGATAGAAGATAAGTTAAGCATTAGATATGCTTGTAAGAATTTAGCTTTAGAGATAAAGGATATTGATGATAAAGAAGGAATAGTATCTGGATATTATGCATCTTTTGATTCTATTGATGCAGATAATGATGTAATTAGAAAGGGTGCATTCAAGAAATCTATCCAAGAAAGAGGGCCTTTATCTGCTGGTAATAGAAGAATTGCACATCTAAGAAACCATGATTGGGATAGACAAATTGGTAAGATCCTTGAATTAGATGAAGATCAATATGGACTTAGATTTGTTTCTAAGATGGGAAGAAGCACAGAAGGTAAGGATGCATTATTGGATTACCAAGATGGTATTCTTAGAGAGCATTCTATTGGCTTTAATTATATTGCAGATAAAGTTAAATATGTAGAAGATTCAGAATTCTCTGAAAAGGGACATTATGATATCACAGAAGTAAAATTATGGGAAGGTTCTGGAGTTACCTTTGGTAGTAACAGCCTTACACCAGTTATAGACGCTGCTAAATCAAGTGGCGATTACAATGATCTAATTAGCAAGATACACATATTGGAAGAATCCTTTATGAAAGCCATCAAGAATGGTAAGGGTACAGATGCTAGATTAGAGAATATTGAAATGAGATTCAAACAAATTCAACAGCTTAGAGATTCACTTATCATGGAGAAGCCGTCTTTTAAAGACACTTTTGTTACTGAAAAGCCGAATGAAGCACAACAGAAGGCTGAATTGTATGATGATTATCCAAAACAAGCAATTGCAAATGCTAAGAAGGGAATTGAACTAAATGAAGCAGTTGGTAATAAATGCGCTACTGATGTTGGAAAACAAAGAGGTAGAGATATTGCTGCTGGAAGAGGTTTCTCTTTGGATGTATTAAATAGAGTTTATTCGTACCTATCAAGAGCAGAAGAGTATTATGATGCAAGTGATGAAAAGGCTTGTGGAACAATAAGCTATCTACTATGGGGTGGAAAATCTATGAAGGCTTGGGCTGGATCTAAATTATCAGAAATTCAATCTGAAGAAAAAAAACAATTATTTTTAAACTTAATATTAAATTCATAAAAGATGTTCGTAGAAAAAACAGCAGATGAATTGGCATCAATGGATGCTAAGAATTTACAAGAGTATTACGTAGGTAAACTAAAAAACGAGAATACTCAATTAGAAGAAAGATTAGTAAAATTAGAAGGTGAAACTAATGATGTAGCTATTAAATCTTTAACTACTGAAGTTGAGGAATTAAAAGCACACAAAGTTAAATCTTTAGAATCAGCATTAGAAACACAAGGGATTATCTTGAAGAAATTACAAGATGGTTCTTTATCTGGATCTTCTGTAAGAATGGCTGAGAATTCAGTTAGAAAGGCATTAGCTGATAACAGAGAAGACTTCATTAAAGCTAAAGATGGAAGACATTCTTTCAGATTTGAATTGAAGGCTGCTGGTGATATGACTATTGCTGGTAACGTATCTGGTGGTAATGTACCACAAGCACAAAGATTAGAAGGTATCAATGATATTGCTGAGAGAGAAGCAAAATCTTATGCTTTATTTCCAAAGTTAAGAACAGCAGCAAACACTATTGAGTGGGTGTATGAAACTGGACAAGATGGTACTATTGATGGTACTGCTGAAGGTGCAGCTAAAGACCAAATTGATAATGATTTCGTTGTTACTTCTGTAGCTTTAGTAAAAAGAGCAGCTTATTTCAAAGTATCTACTGAGATGTTAGATGATGTATCTTTCATGGAAGGATGGTTAAGAAACAAGTTAATCGTAAGATTATTCTTAGATGTAGATAACCAAGTATTAAATGGAAACGGTGCAGCACCAAACTTAAAAGGTGTTATTGATTATGCTACTGCATTTGCAGCTGGTACATTCGCTAACGCTGTTGATTCTGCTAACGATGCAGATTCATTAGTTGTTGCAGCTAACCAAATCAGATTGGCTAATCACAATGGTGCTTTAACTATTATGATGCACCCATCAGATGTTGCAGCTTTAAAATTAGTTAAGTTATCTGCATCTGATAAGAGATATGTTGAGAGATTAATGATGGTTGGATCACAAATGTCTTTAGATGGTATTCCAATTATTGAAAACACTAACATTACTGCTGGTGATTTCTTAATCGGTGATTTCGCTAAAGGAACAATTGTTGAGAAATCTGGAATTGAGATTGAGATTGGATTAGATGGAAATGATTTCACTAAGAACATGAGAACAATCTTAGCTGAATGGAGAGGACAACTTTTCGTACAGAATAACGATACTACTGCTTTTGTTAAAGGTACTTTTGCTACTACAAATGCAGCTTTAGAAACACCATAAGCATGGAGTTTATTTAGGGCCAGAGCCTCACATCCTTAA